>ERZ1292625.2812-Hain-H41-01um-R1-2812-length-15207-cov-13_pt1 | contig 15207 bp, 13 predicted proteins | sample MGYA00564400_ERZ1292625 | MGnify/ENA primary metagenome ERZ1292625 (study PRJEB36523, sample SAMEA6512639) | groundwater metagenome | collected 2019-01-08 | study: AquaDiva: Metagenomics assemblies of 32 groundwater samples | reverse complement strand
CCTTTGCTTTTGGCCTGGCCAATTTGTTTTGAGGCTGTGTTACGCCGCGCTTGCAGTTCCTGGGTCTGTGTCTGGATTACCTTGCGTTCCGCTTCCAAGGCATTGAAGATATCGGCAGGAAATTGATAGCCTCTCCTGGCGAGCTGCCGGGTGACATTATCCAGATCACTGCGTAATTGCTGAATCTCTAACATGCAAAAACTCCAAAATAGCCGGGGTTGATTGAAATGATATTTATATTTTATGCTTTGCTTGCTTATCCAGGTTGCGCAGATAAGCCAGTTTTTCCTGAATTTTCTGTTCCAGCCCATAAGCTGTCGGTTGATAAAAACTGACTTCGGGCATGTCATCCGGGAAATAATTTTCTCCCGCCGCATAGGCCCCGGGACAATCATGCACATAGCGGTAAGCGTTACCGTAACCGATATCCTTCATCAGCCGGGTGGGCGCGTTGCGCAGGTGAATGGGGACGCGGCGTGATTTATCCTGGGCCACGAAGGAACGCGCCTGGTTATAGGCCAGATAGGCGGCGTTACTTTTCGGCGCGCAGGCCAGATACAAGGCGGCCTGCGCAAGCGCCAGTTCACCTTCCGGGCTGCCCAGCCGTTCATACGTCTCGCAGGCATCCAATGTCAAACGTAAAGCGCGCGGATCGGCTAGGCCGATATCTTCGGCCGCCATACGAATCAAACGCCGGCCGATATACAGCGCATCGGTGCCGCCATCCAGCATACGGCATAGCCAGTAGAGCGCCGCATCGGGTGAGGATCCGCGGATCGATTTGTGCAGAGCGGATATCTGGTCATAAAACGCATCACCGCTTTTGTCAAAGTTGCGCGCATTGCGTGACAGCGCATTGAGCACATAATCCTTGCTGATCTGTGTAATGGATACTGTTTCAGCCGCATTGCCGACTTGCTCCAGCAGGTTGAGCAAACGTCTCGCATCGCCATCTGAAAACTCAATCAGTAAATGCCGTGCTTCATCAGAAAATTGCAGCTTATGCAGAACGAATTCTTGTGCGCGTTCAAATAGCTGAGCCAATTCTTGTTCAGACAAGGCAGTAAGAATATAGACCTGGACACGCGATAACAACGCATTATTCACTTCAAAGGAGGGATTTTCGGTGGTAGCTCCGATAAAAGTGATCAAGCCCTGTTCGACATACGGCAAAAAGGCATCTTGCTGTGATTTGTTAAAACGATGAACTTCGTCGACAAAAAGTATGGTGTGCCGCCCGGTTTGTTGTAAAACCAACTGGGCCTGCTCAATCGCGTTCCGGATATCTTTTATCCCGGAAAGAACAGCGGATAACGCAATAAATTCACATTTAAACTCGGTTGACATGATACGTGCTAGCGTTGTTTTACCCGTACCGGGCGGACCCCATAAAATCATCGAATGAGGCTTGCCGGATCCGAAAGCAAGACGCAACGGTTTCCCGAAACCCAGTAAGTGGCTTTGGCCGATGATATCGCTCAGATGCTTTGGACGTAACTGTTCTGCAAGAGGCGCTCTGGATTCGTTGTTTGGAAACAGATCAGTCACTAATGACATCCGCATTCTCAGGAGGTATGAATTTAAACAAATCAGCCGGAAGCTTAGGATTTTTATCCAGATCTGAGAATGTAAGCAGTGTGGTTTGACCGAAATTATCGCGTAACGCCATAATTTTTAACGTACCTTCGGGTGAAAACCCCATTTGGATGAACTCAAAAACACTTTCTTTACTTTTGGGTATAGCTTCAAGCCATTCAATCTGATTTTGCAGACCAAGCTCAGTCAGCACAAAATTGTCTTCTATGGCGCTGCTGCCGGCGAGTAGCGCAGCCGGACTGCTGCCAATAGCGATATTGAATTGACGCACGGTCACCTGATTCAGGTCATGATCATAAAACCAGACTTGAATGCCATCCCCTACGATTAATTGTTCATAGGGTTTTTCATAGGTCCAGCGAAATTTCTCCGGGCGCTCGAATTGCAGGGTGCCATTTGATTCTTGCAGGGTACGTGCATTCCTGTCATAGAGCGTTTGTGAAAAGTTTGCACGTACCGTGCGGGTTTCCTGGATAAAGGCTTTCAGGCTGTCAATGGCAGACGCTTCAACTGATGCGGGTACCAGAATACCGAAAAGTAACAAGAAAAAAGTGGAACAGCTTGAACGGTACATAATGTTCCTGTATTTGAAGTTATAGTGCAGAACTACTGATTGCAGTTTGACAGTTTAATCATTCGTTTCGTGCTGGAGCTAATACTTCCCGGTTGCCGTTGCTTTGCATGGATGATACCAAGCCAGTGCGTTCCATCTCTTCAATGAGCCGGGCAGCACGATTATAGCCGATACGCAAATTCCTTTGTACCAAAGAGATCGAAGCGCGACGGGTTTTGACGACTATTGCAACGGCCTCATCATAGAGCGGATCAGCTTCACCCTCCGCTGTTTTTTTTAAGTCCGTCGAGCTACTGGAATCATTTTCTTCTTCATCAATCTTAAGAATTGCTTCGATATAGCACGGCTCGCCATGCTCTTTGAGGTACTCAACCACTTTGTGTACCTCGTGATCAGCCACAAAAGCGCCATGAATGCGTTGCGGGTAGCCGCTGCCAGGCGGCAAATACAGCATATCTCCTTGACCCAGCAATGCTTCAGCTCCCATTTGATCAAGAATGGTTCGTGAATCAATTTTGCTGGATACCTGAAAAGCAATCCGGGTCGGGATATTTGCCTTAATCAGGCCGGTAATCACATCAACCGAGGGTCTTTGGGTCGCCAACAGAAGATGTATGCCGGATGCCCGTGCTTTTTGCGCCAGCCGGGCAATCAAATGCTCAACTTTCTTACCCGCCACCATCATCAAATCCGCCAATTCATCAATCACTACGACAATGAGTGGTAACTCTTCCAGATATTCCGGTGTTCCTTCCGGTGGGCCATATGGGTTAACCAAAGGCTCTTCTTTTTTGATCGCATCGCGTATTTTCAGATTGAAACCACTGAGGTTACGCACTCCCAGGGATGACATCAATTTGTAACGCCGCTCCATTTCTGCAACGCACCAACGTAAAGCACTGGCGGCTTCGCGCATATCGGTTACGACGGGTGTCAGAAGATGTGGAATACCTTCATAAACAGATAATTCCAGCATCTTGGGGTCAATCAGAATAAGACGGGTCTGTTCGGGTGTAGTTTTATAAATAAGACTCAGAATAACCGCATTAATCGCGACTGATTTTCCTGAGCCGGTTGTTCCTGCTACCAGCGCATGGGGCATTTTTGCCAGATCAGACACAATTGGGCGGCCGCTGATATCTTTACCCAACGCGATGGTTAAGGGTGAAGTAGCATCGGCATAGGCTTGTGAGCTGAGAATCTCTTGTAATCGAACAATCTGCCGCTTGGGATTGGGAATTTCAAGTCCCATGCTGGTTTTTCCTGGAATAGTTTCGACTACCCGGATACTTGCGACAGATAAGGCGCGCGCCAGATCTTTAACCAGATTAATGACTTGATTGCCTTTTACGCCTACTGCCGGCTCAATTTCATAGCGTGTGATAACAGGACCAGGAAAGGCAGCGACTACTTTGACATCCACGCCGAATTCCTTAAGTTTCCGTTCGATCAAACGTGATGTGAATTCAAGCGTTTCCTTGGACAAAACTTCAAAATCTTTTTCAGGTTCATCTAATAAATGTAAAGGAGGCAAGGGTGAATCGGGTAAGTCAGAGAACAGGGATGTCTGCTTTTCTTTGAAGATGCGCTGAGATTTAATAATAGTCGTGGTTGGCAGCTCAATATGCAACAGAGGGCTGTCTTCTATGCGTTTTTTCTCATTCTCGACTATTTCTTCACGCACGCGTGATGCAATGATGCCTGCAAACTTGTCTTGTCTTGTTTGCCATAAGGTTTTTATGTATAGCAAAAGGATTTCAATATTTTCGCCAATTTTCTCAACAAAACGCACCCATGACAGCCCTGTAAATTGACTGAATCCTATGGCGATTAATATTAATAATGTCAGCGTTGCACCGGTAAAACCAAGTATCTGCGAGAAATGATGACTGATTGCACCGCCCAGCATGCCGCCCGGCATCAGCGGTAGTGATATGTTTAGGGTATAAAATCTAAGTGATTCAAGACCACTGCTAGCTGATAGCAGTAATAAAAAACCTGCGGCTGATAGTAGTAGAGAATGCCGATCAAAAATTCCGGCAACATCAATGCGTCGATAGCTCCAGTTAACCGCTGAAAGAAAGAAAGCAACCCACCACCATGCAGATACGCCAAATAAATACAGCAGCAGATCAGCCAGCCATGCACCCGCATGCCCGCCGGCATTCTGGATTTGATTAAAATCCCCACTATGTGACCAGCCAGCATCGCCGCGATCATAACTATAAAATATCAATATAAGATAGAGCGCAGCTCCCACCAGTATCAGCCAGCCTGATTCGCGGAGCAATCGGGCTACTCTGGGAGAAAATGAGTGACCACCTGACTTCTTGGCCATCGGTTTATTAATTAAACTCATGGGTATCTCAGAAACTCATTGTTTTATCATCTGATACACTGAATTATATAAGAGAATCTAAGGTAATTTCTTTAATGCATCTGTAAATACATTTTTATTATTGTTTCCGGGTGCAACTGATATCCGTCTTGAATAAGAAACAGAATTTTTCTGAGAAAAAGCAAAAGATGATATTAATCAGATCTTGATCGAGACAAAATCGCAGCTACTAAGGGTTTATCTTTACAGACAACTTGAGGCAAAGTCGAAACTTGATTTTTTCCATTACGTTTTGAAATCAAAAGCGCATCTTCTGCACGTTTACACAAATTTATTGGGTTGTCGGTGCTTCTGAGCATGGCGATGCCCGTACTTATCGTGATTTTATTTTCTGGGTCTTTGTCTGCCTTAGCAGCAACTTTTTTACGAATGGCTTCGCATATTTCTTTTGCTTCAGATAAGTCTGTTTCAGGAAACAAAATGGCAAATACATCGATATCTATACGATAAAAGAGATCGGATGTCCTTATGTTGGTTTTGATATCTCTGGAGACTCTTTTGATGACGTCATCCGCATATCGGCTGTCATGGTTATCACTAAATATTTTAAAATGATCAATATCAACGATAGCGACAGATAAATCCCGACGATATCGCTCACATCTCAGTATTTCGGTATCCAGTTCAGTCTCAAAAGCATGTCTGTTTTTGTACCCGGTGACAGGATCAATCAATGTCTGAGTCATTAAGGCAGACATATCAATATTCGCCTTTTTGATTTTAGTAACCATGATTGCAGTGCTAACGATCAATAGTAAAGTAAGACCTCGATTAATCATTGCGGTTTCTATCGGCACCAAAGCGCCAGGAGACAGATAGAAACCCAGCACTGTAAACATCAATCCCAAAGAAGCGATTACGTAGGTAAATCGAGTCCCACTGATCCACAAGCTGCCAAATATGACAAGTGCATAAGGTACACCGGCAGCAACACCCAGTGGCAACTGTAAATCAATTAAAAAAATAAAGAGTGTTGCAGTTAATATGATTAAACCGTTGGCCTGGATCGTACAATCTCTGAACAAGAACTTCAGACCGGCCGTTACCGAGAAAGTTTGACTACGCATTTATATGATGAAGATCTATCTAAACGTGTGATTAATGTTTATTTTCTACAAATTTTAGAAACTAATCTTTATGTACAAATAGTACGTAGATTAAATGATAACAAGCCGATTATTATACATTTTTTAAATACAAAGGTTAAAAATTATCACATTGGAGCGTATAAAAATATAAATCCTGGCGAATTAGCAGCTTACGCTAAACGAATAATACGAGTTCCCGCTAACCTGTCATGAAGAAACTGACGATCACGATCAAACAGTGCCCAGATAATTCCTGTACCAAACAGGAGAATTCCTACTAATGCGAGTAGATACCGTGTAATAGCCTGTTTTTTCGTTAAACTACTTCCATCAACGGATACAACACGCATTTTCCAGGTTTGCATAGCCAATGTCTGTCCACCATGTGTCCAAAACCAGATAAAGTAGTATCCCATAATAACAAGCAGATAGAACTGGAATAACGGTCTGAAATAAACAGCATTCGTGTCACGAAAAATAAGATGAAAAATAAAGCTGGCAATAAATAAAACCGCCAGTAAAAGAAGAGATTCATAAATCAGGCAGATGATTCGTCGCCAAAATCCAGGTGTTGTGTCTGTCATGTCTGAGTTAGATTGATAAGAGTAGTGAGGCTATACGTAAACGTAAATATGTAATGGCTAAATGTCATTTCATGAACGATAGAAAAACCAAAGGGTATTGTATGCTGAAAAGTATTTCTATATAAACACCAAACGATGATTGATAATTATTATCGTTTGCGTTATAATAATTATTGGTTTAGCCTCGGTTTGTACATAGCGGACTAGACTTATACTCATTAACAAAAAAAGCAAAATCATTGGCGTATCTGGCCTGTTCTAAATCGAGTAAGCAAGAAGTTTGTCTGGATTTATATTCTGCAATGCAATCACTATCTCGGAAAAATATTGAGTATTTAGGGCCGCAACAACGCCTCATCTCATTACCCGGATTGTTGTTTGTTCTCTTGGTACACGCCGCATTGTTTTATTTTTTATGGAATCAGCGTTTAATCCCTCCTCCCGAACAAATGGTTACGTTGTTTGCTGATCTAATTACGTTACCAGCGCCAAATACCGCGCCCAAGGTTATACCCGAACCGCCGCCTGTTAAACTTCAGCCTGCAAAAAAACCTGTCATTATACCCAAACAGGAGCGTCTCGCAGCGAAAACACCTGTGGAACCTAAACAAGAGCATATTGAGCCGCTGCCAGAGCCAGAACCAGTGATGGAACAAGCTAAAGAAGCTGGGCCTGTAGCTGAAGCGCCCCCTACGCAAATGCAAACGGGACCCGTTACATTGTCTTCAGAATTGTCTGTTTCCTGCCCTAAATTAACTGCGCCTGCTTATCCGGCTATTTCTCGCCGCATGGGTGAGGAAGGCAAATTAGTACTTCGCGTGGAGTTGGATGAAAATGGACGTATTGATGATGCGAAAGTCATTAATAGCAGTGGCTATGAACGCCTCGATGAGGCTGCATTAGCTGCAGTGAAGAACTGGCAGTGCAATCCGTCACTACGCAATGGTCAACCAGTTCGGGCAGTTGCCTTACAACCCTTTAATTTTGTACTGCAAGGAAATTAATCAATGGAAAAAGGACTTGGCTTTTCTCACTTTCTCGCTCAAATCGATGGTGTCGGTATCAGTGTACTGGTATTACTGCTATCACTTTCAGTTGCGAGCTGGTATCTGATCATCACAAAAAGTATCGCTAATTATATCGCTAAACGCCGCGCCGAGGCCTTTCTTAAGCATTTCTGGAGTTTTGATTCCTTGCAGGCTGTTAACGTTGAATTCAAGAATACAGCACCCAATAATGCTTTCGCGGAACTTGCCAAGTTGGGCATAGATGCTGCAGCTGATTCTAAAATTCATGGTTCGTATAAATTGGCTGCAGCAGGCGGAACCAGTGAATTTCTGACACGTGCATTACGTAATGGTATTGATCAGGAGGCTACTCGTGTTGAGAATGGCCTTACACTAATTGCCTCTGCAGGCTCAGCAGCGCCGTATATCGGATTGTTCGGGACAGTATGGGGCATCTATCACGCACTCATACAAATTGGGCTTTCAGGCCAGGGTACATTGGATAAAGTAGCCGGTCCTGTGGGAGAGGCGTTGATCATGACCGCATTGGGACTGGCTGTGGCGATTCCTGCGGTACTTGCCTATAACGCTTTTGTGCGCCGTAATCGTATCTGGCTGGCGCATCTGGATGCTTTTGCGCATGATCTTTTTATATTGATTACTGTAGGCGACAATAATGATGCACCAGCTGCTTCGCTACAATCATCGCCAAAAACAGATACGGAAATAACGGTTGCAAGCATTGAAGGGGGGCAGTAATGGCATTCGGCAGCATACAGGATAGCGGGCGTCAGACGCCCATGGCAGAAATCAATGTAGTGCCACTGGTGGATGTCATGCTGGTACTGTTAATCATTTTTATTATCACGGCGCCATTGCTGACGCACTCAGTCAAAATTGATCTGCCCAAAGCGGAGAATACTCCCAATATTACCCAACCTGAGCATGTTGAATTAGCTATTCGCACGGATGGCAGTCTTTTTTGGAATGGGGAACCCGTAACATTGGAACAGTTGGCTCCTCGCTTTGGTGCAACAGTTGCAAAGGCACCTAAAACGGAGCTACATATCCGTGCGGATAAACTGGCGCATTATGAGCATGTTGCGCGAATCATGAGTATTGCAGCCAAAGCCGGTATGGCGCGAATCGGTTTTATTACAGACCCTTCGGCACAATAAGAATAAAGTTTTGACTAAATCTCCAGATAATAAATTCTTGCTGCGAAAGAAACTTCTACTGCCCTTTCTGAGCGCCGCGATTGCCATGTTGGCGGGCGCCTTAATCTTTATTGTTCCACCGCCTGTTGCAACCCAGTTTCATGAAACTAAAGCAGGGCAATATAAAAGTATTACGGTAACACCTGATATAACTGTTGCACTGGATGCCAATACGGTCATAACCGTTACGAACAGTGAACCGCCAAAGGTTGAGTTAATACAAGGGAATGTTTATTTTGATAGTAAACGTTTAACTTTGGATGCCGGAATATTGGAAATCATCGTTGGTGATATCCGCTTCTGGAATAGGAACGCTAATTTCAGCCTACAGAAACACAGGCAAGGCGGCAGTATTGCAGTTACTCAAGGACAATTGGAAATAAATCTGGGTAATCAAACACGACAAATTGGTACGGGCCAGCTTATTGATTTTGACAATGAACAAATTATTGAAGAATCAGCAATTATTGAGCCGAATGTCGCTCCTTGGAGGCGGATTCAATAATATTAACTTTTTTAATTGTTCGTCGGATACTGTATTAGTTGCATTTTATACAGAAATTGGTATAATTAAGAATCATTCTCATTATTAATAACTCTTTAACTTCTATTTTGTAGTCGCCAAGTTTATTTGGATAAAAGATTTTAAGGTATCTAATATGTATATATGTATCTGCAAGGGAGTAACAGAAAGCGCAATACGTGAAGCAATATATCAGGGCGCTGATCGAATGAGAGATTTAAAAACCTGCTTGGGCGTTACCGAGCAATGTGGCATTTGCGCGTGTCATACCAAGCAGGTGTTGGATCAGACACTCGTACAGAAATCTCAAGTACAAAACTTCCTTTCCCAACCCATGTGCGAAACAGCAGCCTGAGAGAGCGAAGCCAAAAGGATATACAGATTTTAATGACTGCAAATTAGTCAACAGGCGCCCATGGCTATCTCAAGAGATTGAATACGGTGTCCGGTGTAATCAACCTGATCGCCTTTAATTTTCAATCTTGACTGCTTTTTTTATCAAAATAATATACATCTAGCTCATTATCCAGTTACATTGGAAAAATAATTTACTCACCCCCCAGGCCTAGCGAAAACCGTAAAAGAACAATTCTGTTTCAACACATTATGACTACTCGCAGCCCTATTGGAAGTATTTATTTTTATATCATATTAATCAGTCTGGGCATTGTGGCATTTTTTTTGTCCAAGCTGAGTGTTGCAGAATCGTTAAATATTACTGCACCTGTGGTAAGGGCCTACAATATTCCTGCTGGTTCATTACAAGATGCTCTGAATCAGTTTTCACAGCAAGCGGGAATATCGCTTACTTTCGATCCTGCAGTATTGCAGGGAAAAGTATCTTACGGACTATCGGGTAATTTTGAAATTAAACCGGGTCTTGACCAATTACTGACCGGCTCTAACCTGCAAGTGACTCAGCAAGCAGGTGGTTATGTCATTACAGAGCTGCCGGCTGCTTCGGGAACAGATCCTGCCGTTACAACCTTACCTTCAATACAAATCACTGCGAGCAATACAAATCGTTACGCAGCGGTTAGTACTAGCACAGCGACAAAAACCAATACTTTGCTGCGTGATGTGCCGCAATCGATATCCGTTGTAACCAACGAATTGATTAAAGATCAATCCATCCGGAGCCTTGGTGATGCTGTTCGTTATGTACCAGGTGTCGGCGTATCACAAGGCGAGGGTAATCGTGACGCACTTGTGTTTCGTGGTAACCGCTCAACAGGAGACTTTTTTATTGATGGCATTCGAGATGATGCCGAATTCTTCCGTGACCTTTATAACATCGACCGAATAGAGGTACTGAAAGGCGCCAATGGCATGATTTTTGGACGTGGCGGTTCGGGCGGTGTCATCAACCGTGTGTCGAAGCAAGCTAACTGGGACCCAGTCCGCGAATTTACCTTCCAGGGAGGATCATTCAATCAAAAAAGAATGACCGCCGATGTCGGTCATGTAATTAATGATGTGGCCGCAGTTCGCTTGAATGCCATGTACGAGGATGCTGGCAGTTTCCGTGATGGCGTAAGTATGGAGCGGCTTGGAATCTCCCCAACAGTTACACTCAAACCCACTCATCGCACCAAGGTTATCGTAAACATGGAACGGTTCCATGATGATCGCACGGCTGACCGAGGAATTCCTTCATTTATGGGGCGTCCCGTCGATGTTCATTCATCACAATTCTTTGGAGATCCCAAGCGCAGCAATGCGAATATTGATGTGTTGGCGTTTAATTCCATGATTGATCATAAGTTTGATTCCGGTTTTACGCTGCAAAATCGAACCAATTACACAACGTATGATAAGTTCTATCAAAACATATTTGCGAATAGTCAGGTTTTCTCTGGATTGGTGTCACTGGGTGCCTATAACAACGCGACAACTCGTGAAAATGTTTTTAATCAAACGAATCTGCTTTATTCTTTTAATACGGGATCGATTTCGCATACACTGATGGCAGGTATAGAAGTAGGTCGTCAGGATACCCATAACAGACGACAAACCGGTTTCTTCAATAATGATCTGTCAAACAGCAGCTTGCGTGTTCCTTTAAATAATCCAATTACCCATGTGCCCGTTACTTTCTTAACTGGAAATCAGGATGCTTATAATCGAAGCGTCGTCAATGTTACGTCATTATATATTCAGAACCAGATAGAGCTGCTGCCTCAACTCCAATTAATCGCCGGGGTTCGCTATGATATGTTCCAAGTGGACTTTCAACAAAGAAACGGGGACAGAACTCATTTAAAAACGAATGATGGATTGATTGCACCGCGCTTTGGCTTAATTTACAAACCGATTGAGCCGGTTTCATTTTATGTGAGTTACAGTCAAGCCTATGTTCCGCGTGCCGGCGATCAACTGACCTCATTAAATGTAACCACCGCTGTACTTAAACCAGAAAAATTCACAACACTCGAGACTGGGGTTAAATGGGATATTCGTCCAGATCTGGCCTTAACGGGCGCCGTATTTCAACTGGACCGAACGAACGTCATCACGGTTGATCCGAACGATTCGTCACGATCTTTTTTAACCAAAGGACAGCGTACAGAAGGCGTTGAAGTAAGTCTCAATGGCCAACTGGCTTCGAATTGGAGTGTAATGGGGGGATATGCCTATCAGATCGGTGAAATTACCAGCACCCAATCAAGTGCCGCAAAGAAAGGGGCATCAGTAGCAGAGCTTCCCCGTCATACATTCTCAGTGTGGAACCGATATGATTTCACTCCTCGCGTGGGTGCAGCATTGGGCGTAATTTATCGGGGCGATATGTTTGCTGCAACGGATAATACGGTCAGAATACCGGATTTCACACGGGTTGATGCGGCATTATTTGCACAACTGACGAAGCAGGTTCGTGCCCAGTTAAATATTGAGAACTTGTTTGATACCAAATATTTTGCATCAGTACAAAACAATAACAATATAACACCTGGATCACCTATTGCCATCAGGGCCACTTTGATTGCTAATTTTTAATCACCATCAAGAAATGTAAGTAGTTTCTGCGCCGTAGTCGTAGTAGGCGAACCGGATACATAAAAGCTCCTACAGTCTCCAGTTTTACTATCTCCCTATATGTTCAAACCGGAGTGTACATCGCTTCTGACGAATTTTGCTCGATTGCAGGATAAGCATTGAATTCCCCGCTGACTCCATTTTACGAGATGTGTTCAAGTAAAACCTGCACATCTTTCATTCAGCTTCCATTCAGATTCTGCTCTATATGATAGACAACAAATATAAAGCATAGTCGTTATTGATTACTAGCAGCCATACGACTATATTACGCGCCTACTTACATTCATGTAATCGATGAATTTGTATTGCTTCATTAAATTCTGATCGAGGTTGATATGAAAAAATTCAAGCTAACTTGCCTGGCTATCGCCCTATGTGGATTTCTTTCAGTAAGTCCAGCAGGTGCCGAGGGAGACGGCGGAGGTTTTGACGGAGGCGACTTCGGGGGCGATTACGGAAGTGACTTTGATGGTGACTTCGGGGGTGATTATTACGGAGATGATTATGATTCCGGTAATTATTTTGATCCAGGCAGCGAATTCGGAAGTGACTTTGATCCGAATGACGGTTTCTATCAAGATGATGGGTTTAACGAGTCAGATGATTCTGGAGCGGATAATGATTCGGGCCAGGATATGGAATCTGTGCAAGGTGATGGATTCACACAGGAGCCCCTCCGCAAAGAATTGACAAACCTGCCTGCAGAATCTGTTGAATCAACTGGATCTGTTGAGGCTTCTGAATCCACTTCCGCTGAAATTGATCCATCTACCCAGAGCAATGATGCTTCCGATCAAATTGTAAATATTCAGAATAGCACCTATACAGATCAGAATATTGGGCCCAATCAACACGGTGGATATAACAATCACAACTGGGGCCACCATCATCATGACGGATTTGATTTAGGATTTGGGTTAGGTCTAGGAATGGGATTAGGGTTTGGTCCTTTTAGTCCATTTGCTCCCTTTGGCGGTTTTGGATACTACGGCTTTGGTGTGCCTTTTAGTAGCTTTGGTGGATACTATAGTAATTTTTCCAGTGTCGGTTTTGGTCCTTATCGCCGCTTTGAGGCTTACTATCCGTTAGGTAGCTATTCCACAGTAATTGCTGCTGCCCCCCTATTGGCAGCACCAGCGGTCGTCGTTCCACGTGTCCAGCCTACTTATACCCAACAGCAGGGCAATATCTCCCGGCCGACTTCCCAACAAAGGAACAATTATTGGCATTATTGCCGTAATCCTGAAGGATACTATCCTTATGTTAAGGAATGTACGGGAGAGTGGATAAAAGTCCCTCCACAACCTTCATGATCAGAAGATGGTTGAAATTGATATTTTTAGATTTCTCAGACTGTTCTTACTTTTGTTTACTGATAACTGGCGGAATGAATAAAGCAGGTAGTGGTCTATTAGATTGACTCAATCTTTTATGTACCGATTTTTTGCTCATCTCGTCTTGTTTTATTAACATAACATCAGAGAACTTAGGCACATAAGGTTGTGTAAACAATGGATCTTCAGTCTTTTCTAAACGTCTTGTATTCTTGTGGGTTACTTCTTTATTAAAACGCATAACTGCTTCGTCTTGTTTTACAAAAAGATTCATTTTTTTACTGTGCGCAGATGCTACATTGCGTTTAAGTTTCTTCGCATCAATTGGTTTTTCTTTCTCTAAAACATGCGGTTGCAAATTTATCGATTCAAATCCTTTTATTTCTTCTATGTTAACTTTAGTCTTTAGTAATTTCTCTATTCCAATCAACAATTGATTCTCTTCTCTGCCCACTAGAGAAATTGCAAAACCCTTGGTTCCTGCACGGCCTGTTCGCCCGATACGATGCACATAATCCTCAGGATTGTTAGGTAATTCAAAATTGATCACATGCGTTAACTCTTCAATATCCAAACCTCGTGCAGCAACATCAGTAGCAACAAGTACTCGAATTAAACCTTGTTTAAAATTTTCCAGAGCTTGAGTACGCTGAAGCTGATTCCTATCTCCATGTATCGCTGCACTAGAAATACCTTGGCGGTCCAATTGTTGTGCTAAACGATCTGCACCCTGTTTAGTGCGCGCAAAAACTAACACCTGTTGCAATTCTTGCTGTTTAATCAAGTAGATTAGCAACTCTTTCTTTTTTAAAGGTTCAACGGGATAAACAACATGTGTTATTAATTCACTGACTGAATTTTGTTTTGCAACCTCAATTAATACTGGTTTTCTCAATATCTTACTGGCAAGTTTTTTGATTTCCTCTGAGAAAGTTGCTGAAAACATCAAATTTTGCCGTTGCTCAGGCAGTAACTGAATAATCTGTTTTATATCCGGTAAAAATCCCATATCCAGCATTCGATCAGCTTCATCCAGAACCAGTATTTCCACCTTAGAAAGAATCAAAGTCTTTTGTTGAAGATGATCCAATAAGCGGCCTGGCGTCGCCACTAAAATCTCTATCCCGGAACGCACGGTGTCAATCTGCGCATCGATACTTACTCCACCATATATAACGGTTGATCTGAGTGTCAAATACTTTCCGTATGTTTTAACACTCACATACACTTGCATTGCAAGTTCTCTAGTCGGGACTAGAATTAATGCTCGGATTGGGTGTTTAGCTGGTGACATGCTACTATTTGCATGAGTCTCCAGTCTTCGCAACATCGGAAGAATAAAACTTGCTGTCTTACCCGTACCCGTCTGGGCACCACCCATAACGTCATTGCCTTCTAAAATTACTGGTATTGCTTGTTCCTGAATTGGAGTTGGTTTTGTATATCCCTGATCAGAAATGGCACGCAATAAATCGGTTGATAAGCCGAGTTGCTCAAATGACATATTTTGCTGCTCCTAAATTACCTGTGTAATTTGTTTACTCTATTCATAATTCAGATTAATAAAAACCCTGTTATCCATATATATAAAATTAGAATAAATACTTATTTTATTAGTAATACTGATTTGCCCGGACTATACGATTAATTAATACTAACTAGGTCATGCAATTCCCAATAAACAAAGGAACCCGCATAGAATATCCTGTGCGGGTTCCTCTTAATCACGCTATCAACTTCATTCTGGATTTCAAATATTCCGGAAATGATACGAAAATTCAGAATAAATAATTAATTACTCCTCATCCTCATCGCCATCCTCATCTTCGCTCTGAGCTTCACTGTCT
>ERZ1292625.2811-Hain-H41-01um-R1-2811-length-15212-cov-103_pt1 | contig 15212 bp, 23 predicted proteins | sample MGYA00564400_ERZ1292625 | MGnify/ENA primary metagenome ERZ1292625 (study PRJEB36523, sample SAMEA6512639) | groundwater metagenome | collected 2019-01-08 | study: AquaDiva: Metagenomics assemblies of 32 groundwater samples | reverse complement strand
CCCGGACTGGAAAACCCCATGATCGGAGGTCAATGGACTCATGTATATAATTCCCTTACTTTTCGATCTCATCAATCAGCTTGCCGAGAATTCAATGTATGGGCTGACGATTGGTGACATGGGCGATGCCGCTCGATGGGGCGGCGTCATGGCAGCGGAAGCATTCGAGCGCGCACCCGATCAAGATTGGGAAATTGGCGGCGATGAAAGTGGTGAGGGAGAAGCATGACCTGCACCGGCTGCCTCCATCTAGCTGAATGCATTTATTACGGCTGTCCGTTTAAGCGGGAGCCGCAAGCCGCGCCTGACGGTTTTCAGGCTAAAAAGGAGAAGACCCATGACGGTCCGCGCAAAGTTCAAGGTGTTCAACGTCGAGCGTTCGAAGGATGCAAAGCCCGGCGAGGAATGGGCGAAGGTGGAAATGCAGGCAGCCTACAACGACGGCGATCCAGACAACGCGAGCTGGTCGAAATACACGCCATCGGCATCCTGCACGATGTTCATCACCAATCCGAATGCGATCGAGGCGTTCGAGGTCGGGAAATATTACTTCGTCGACTTCACGCCAGCGTAACGAGTTTACCAGCAGACGGCGGCAAGCTGCGGCAGGGCCGTTGCATCGCGGGCGTGCGTTGCGATCTTGAAATACGCGCCCAAAAGCACAGGGACCGGCGCGAGGCTATGCCTCATCATGCGCGCGGCACCCACCCCGTCGACCGCCCAGGATTATCGGTCTTAGGTAAGCGCGAGGGGCAACACAGGAAGACCGAACAGGGCGGCGGGACAACACTGATACTTGAGCCTGCCGCCCAAAGTTTCCAATCCGCCCAGCCGGCTATACCCATGCGCTGCGTTCGCGACAGCGGTGAGAGTCATGGTGATAGGATCGAACCGTGCTGGCCGAGCCGACGAACTCGGCAAGGTCCATGCGAACTGGACCACTTAAATTCGCGCCGCGGCGCGTCCGATGAACGCAGGGCAGCGCAAGCTGCGTCACCCGTCACTGCACGTCCTGCCGATGCAGTGAACCGGTTTCCGCATCGGGGTTGTGGTTACGCGCGCACGGAGGGCAACGTCACCAGAGACGTGACAGCCGGAGAGACGGCACCTCAATTCAATTCGAATGGCGGACGGACGAGGCTTAGGCCCGTGAGCACTGAGCGCGCCTGCGCAAGCACAGCGCGTCCTGCAAACCGGGGTGGGAAGCGAGCGGTCCAGTCCATTCGGATGATTCGGCGGCGTTATTACAAGGCTCTCATCCGCAGCGGTGAGAGTGATCTTGCGGTGACGCAAGATTTCGGCGTCGCCGAATTCAATTCCAGTTCTCGCGGAAACCCTTTAGTGGGAACGTCACCACCTCGGACTATAACGGGATTAAGTTGCCTGCTCTGGTCACAGGACCCCGACTGTCGAGGAAAAAGATGTCGGGTTGTCGGGGAAGAGCCTGACTCGCGAGAAACTAATTTCCAATTCGGTTGCGTGAACACGGGTCCGAACCTTCATCCCATGACAGGCCGTAAGGCCAGTACCAAGAGCGGACCGCAGTCACGTTTCTGGATCGCCCGCGGCGGCGTTACGGCCGCAATGAATTCAGCGAGGGCAGCATGACCCTCAACATCACCTTCACTCCCGGCGATCAAGTCTATTCCAAACGCTGCGGTGGCGTCAGCGGTTTCGATGGCCTGATCGTCGCCAAGCGCGGCAACGGCTATCAGGTTCTCAATCCGAAAACGAAAACCACCTACCAGCGCGAAACCTACGATCTTATCCCGCTCGCAAAGACAAAGGCGCTTGAACACCAGTCGTGATCAACCCGCGCGTTCCTGCGGTCGTTGTCCAAATTTGTAACCGTGCGTGCTGATCCTGAGTTTCAACGGGAGAATAATAGCATGTCGAAATTCGTGTTCAAGAATTCCCAGCGCGTCTTTCTTCCGCTCTCTGCCGGCGCCGGTTCGAATGTGCAAGCCGTCATCACCGCGCGCAAGGAATTTGCCTGGTGCGAGCCGGAATACGATGTGGAATGGCTGCTGCCGGATACGTTCCGTCCTGACACCAATCAGCTTTGTCACAACGCGGCGACCTTGAGCGAGTCGGTGCTGATCCTGGCGCAGCCGACGGCGGCGCCGAGCGATATGAAATCTCCGAAACGCAAGCGGCGGCGGTAGCCCATGTCCTACGCCGATCATTTGCAAAAGGCGCTGGCGCTGGTCGATATCGACGACCGCAAGCCGTTGATCGCGCGGGCGGGCGTGACCGCTGACGATCTTCGCCATGCCTGTCGCAAATGGTCTGTCCCGATTTCGGCCCATCTTCGTCTCTGTGCCGCCGCCGGCATCGATCCTCTCCACGGTGGGAAGGCGGATATCCCCGGCCCCATTGGCGAGTTCCATCGGCCCTCGTTCGCCCTGGCGCTGCGCATGAAGCGACTGGCCATGAAATGGAGCCTGCGGCAGACGGAAGAGCAAAGCGACGTGGCCTATTCCGTCCTACGCCGCATGGAAAAGGGCGAGCCGACATCGGCCGAAAACGTGCTGACGATCTGCAAGTTTCTCAAACGTAACCCCTTCAATTTTGTTTCACGGGAAACATCACTGGCTCAAAAGAGCAAAAGTGAGCCAGCGGAAACGATGCATGGCTGAAATTCGGATCTATAAATACCGGATTAAAGACCGCCGCGCTGCGGGCGCGCTGCGATTGCATGCCGTTGCCTGTAATCGTGTCTGGAATTGGTGCAATGCCTATCAGCAGGATATTCAACGCCGATATCAAGCTGGGGCACCGAAACGCTATTGGCCATCGGCGTTCGATTTGGCGGGTCTATGTAAGGGCGTTGGCAAGGAACTTGGCATACATCAACAGACCGTCCAGGTCATATGCGAGCAGTTTGTTAGAAGCCGGAATGCGAATAAAGGTTCACTGCGGTTCCGTAGCAGTTTTGGCACAAGGCGGGTGCTTGGTTGGGTGCCATTTCAAAAGCAATCACGTCAGATCGAACACAATTCCGTCTGGTATGTCGGTAAGCGATATAGATTCTTTGGGAGCAAGCGCCGTGCTCTACCTGACGACGCTAAGGGCGGCTATTTCGTCGAAGATAGTCTTGGCCGCTGGTATGTCTGCTTTCATGTCGAGATTGAATGCGCGCCTAACACCGATGGTGGCGCGGTTGGTATAGATCTTGGCCTTAAGTCGTTTGCCACATTAAGTGATGGCAGCAAGATCGAGGCGCCGCGAATTTATCGCCGTTATGAGGATCGTCTTGCCATCGCACAGCGTGCGCACAACAAGCAGCGCGTGCGACGGCTATATGCCAAGATCAAAAGTTGCCGCCAAGATTTTTTGCATAAACTAAGTACGGGCCTGGCTGCTCGACACGCGTTAATCGCAGTCGGAAACGTAAATACTAAGAGGCTCACACAAACGAGAATGGCAAAATCCGTTCTCGATGCCGGTTGGTCGACATTCCGCGCCATGCTGAAATACAAATCAGCGGGCTATGTCGAGATGGACGAACGTTTCACGACGCAAACCTGTGCAGAATGCGGAAGCGTTGCTGGGCCGAAGGGCCGAGCAGGTTTGAATGAGCGAGAATGGATTTGTGATGGCTGTGGTGCAAACCACGACAGGGACGTGAACTCTGCCATTGTGATTTTATCTCGCGCGCTGAGTGCTCAGCGTCTTGCTCAAGAAAGCCGGAGGGCTGCCTAAAATGGGCAATAACCGCCGGATAGGCACGACCCGCGACAACTGGACATCTGCGACGGCAGGCCGGGATGAAGGCTATTCGATTGCCGGCCGTGTGTTCCTCTCCATCCTTACACTCTGCTGCTTCCTGACCCTCGCCTGGGCCATCAGCACGCAAACCATAATCCAGTGACCCATCACAACCATCACCCGTCGGAGGTCGGGGACGAGCGCACGTTCAACAGACAACGGAAGGAAAGACACCATGAAGTCTCTCATGGCGGCAATCGCCGCACTGTTTTTCGCGTCACTCGCCAATCCGGCAGAAGCGATGAGCAATAAGCAGAATACCGAAAGATGCAATTGGACCAACGAAGGCAGGGTGATCTGCGTGGGTGGGTCTGTGACGGCGCGTGCGCCCGCGCAATCCCGCCGCGCTGCCCGCGCGCAATATCGTCGCGTAGCCGCCTATGACGCCAACGCTAACGGCGTAACAATGCTTCCTCATCCGCCCGGCTGCCCGTCGCGCGCTTTCTGCGCCTGCGGCGCCAGCGTGAGGGTCTTCGGCTACAGCATCCGCAGTCTATGGCCGTCGCGGGCTTGGTATCGTTTCCCGCGCGATGCTGCGGCATCCGGCAATGTTGCCGTAAAACCTGGGCATGTGTTCGTGCTGGAAAGCCACATCAGCGGCAATGACTGGTGGGTGAGCGATTACAATTCCGGCGGTCACAAAAGCCGCAGGCACATCAGATCGATCGCCGGCTACACCATCGTCAATCCGCGTGGACAGCGCGCAGCAAGTTTGGCCACACACTCAAGGCTCTGATCACCAGTCGTGATCCTGCCGCTTGTCGCGGCGGAAATTGTCTCAAGTTGCTTTTGTTGCGTCCCTGCGTTCACCAAAAATCTGAACCTCCAAGACGGCAGCGGAATGGATGCCCCGCTTTGCTGCCGTCGCAGATGCGAACGCCATGGATCGCTCGATTAGAAATTCTCAAATTAAAGATGCATATCTCAGGGGCGAAAGCCTTTTCGAGGTTGGCAATAGCTTCGATCTTTCGCATGAAATGGTGCGGCTGATTTTGAAGCGACAAAAGGTTGAATTGCGTAGGCAAGGAAAACCAGGAGGGCTTTCGCCCGATCAATTACAGATTGCAAAACGTCGCTACGCGGCTGGGGCATCCACTCATCAAATTTCCCGCGAATTATCCGTTGCACAAGAGACGGTCCGCTCGGCCCTTATTTTTGCGGGGGTAACGCTACGATCTCCATCGGCGGCAATCAAGAAAGCGCGCGAAAGAATTGAATGCGGAGATGTTGCATGACCGCCGCCACCATCCTCACCCTCTCCAATGGCAAGGGCATCGATCTCACCGCACCGAAAGCGGAGGATATCGACTTCGCCGTCATTGCCGAGCATTTGGCGAAAGAGAAACGCTACAACGGCGCAACTCCCGGCGTGCAGTATCCGGTCGCACAGCATTGCGTGATCGGCGCCGACGCGGCTTTCGCCGACACCAAGGATATCGAGCTCGCCGGTTATTTCCTGCTGCATGACGGCGCCGAAGCTTTTCTCAAGGACGACACTACGCCGAAGAAGCGGGCCATTGCCGAGATCGCCGCGAGCGAATTCGGCATCCTCGCGACTGAAATTCTTTCCGCCTTCGAGATGCTGACGGATCGTTTCGATGCGGCGATCCATGAGGCCGCCGGGCTTGCCTGGCCGCCGGAGCCTTCAATGAAGGCCGCGATCAAGGCTTACGATCTCACGATGTTCGTCACCGAATGGCGCGATCTGATGCGCGGCATCCCTCATCCGAATTGGGATGAGTATCGTTCTATCGCGCCGTTGCCGACAACAATCGCGCCATGGGGTTGGAAACAATCGGCGCACGCCTTTCGCTATCGCTGCAGAAAATACCTGCCGTGCTTCAAGGGTTCAACGGCGGCACTGAATCCGGTGACCGATGGCGCGATCAACGAATGCTCCCCTCACCTTGATTCAAATCAGGTGCAGTCATGAGCCTCATCGGCAGCATGATCATCATCGGCGCGCTCGCTCTTGGCGGTTCGATCGGAATCGTCGCCGCGATCAAACATTTTGCCAAGTCGCGTCCGATGAAAATCATTCCATTCGAGAAAATAGCCGAGGCGCACGGCGATTGGGTCACGACATCGGCGAAATTTCCCAAGTCGGGCGTATTGCGCGAGTCTGAGCCGAGAGGGATGTAAGTTATGGCCTTCCGGAAAATTGATCCCACTCCTTTTATTGATCTTTTGCCGGAACAGATATCCGAACTCGGCACCCTGCCGGTATTGAAATGGCTCGAAATCTCAAGTCTTGTCATTGACCCGATCTATCAGCGCGACGTATTGGGAACTGGTCGCAAGAATATCATCAGCATTGCGACTGATTTTGATTGGATGAAGTTTTCGCCCGTCATCGTCGCCCCAATTGGCAATGGTCTTTATGCCATCGTCGATGCACAGCATCGCGTGATCGCCGCAGCTCTGCGTGGCATAAAAAAGGTGCCGTGCGCGGTCATCGCCGCTGATCGTAAGAAACAGGCTGCCGCTTTCGCCGCCATCAATGCCGTAAAAACCGAAATGAGCCCAATGCAGGTTCATGCGGCGAAGTTAGTGGCTGGTGATTTGAATGCGATCAAAATTACCAAGGCATGTGCGCAAGCCTGCGTCACGATCTGCCGTTATCCGATCCAGGCCAAGTTCATCAAGCGCGGCGAGACTATGTCGGTCCGTAAGCTTTATCAATGCTATGAGAAATATGGTGAGACCGTTCTTATCTCTGCACTTTGCTGCATCACCAAGACGCGCGATGGCTATCCAGGTCTGATCCGCTCGCAATTAATTGATGCGCTTTGCGCTGTACTTGAAGCTGAGCCCGAATGGGCGAATGGCGGTCAGCGGCTTTTACGAGCAATGGGTCTGCTCAACTTGCGTGAAGAATTCAGTGCGGCGATGAAACGCGCGGAAGGAAGCCGCGCTGGCATCGTGACCGAGTTGGTTGATAGCATTTCCGTCCATCTCGATAAAAAGTTTGGGGCGAAAGCCGCATGAAAACCGTCCCCACCAGCGCCATCATCAACGCCTACACGCGCCCCGGCACGTCAGAGGAAATCGCCTTCTGTCTCAACTTCCATTACCGCACACACATCTCGGCAAAGCATGTCGAAGATGTGTGGGTCAAGGAATTGGAAACCAACACCGTGCTGCGCCAGCTTGGCGAGCGCCCGCGCAAGGGATTTGCACCGAGCGATGAACTGACGCTGGTGGAAAAGCTGGTGATGGCATGAGCCGAGATCTCTTTCATCTCGACGAAGACGATGACACGCGGCTAACCCGCAACGGCGGTGTATCGATCCACACCATCGATCTCGAAATGGTCCTGCACTACGACACCGGCAAAGCCGTGCAGGTCTCCGACACCGGCGAGGAAGCAAGAGCGGTGTGGCTGCCGAAATCACAGATTGAAATCGACAGCACCGGCAAGAAAGTCCCGGCGGTTAAAAAAGACGGCCAGCATAGCATCTTGCCTGTCGTCTCAATTCGTTTGCCGGAATGGTTGGCGAAGGAAAAGGGGTTGGTGTGATGGCAGGAGTGTCTGATCTGATCGAGCGTCTTTGTCGTAGCCTCGCATTCCACCTCATCGAAAGCGAGAATACGGCGCGTATGGCCGAAGGTGAGGAAAACCCGTGGGCCGAAGAGATCACACGCGCGCGGGCGCTGATCGGTGAGGCCGGATTCGATATTGACGCGCTCTATCCGGTTTCTGAAAGGCCGATTGTAACCCCTGAAGATGAGATGGACCCGGAACTACTCGCCGAACTTCGCAGCGGACGGAGGACGCAATGACCGCACTCGCACAAGCAACTGGCGCCGGCACCGCGCGGCCCGCCGTCCGCTTTGCCAAGGACCAACTCAAATCCATCATCGAGCGGATTGAGCGTCTGGAGGAAGAAAAGAAAGCGACTGCGGATGATATCCGCGATGTCTACGCCGAAGCCAAAGGCAACGGCTTCGACGCCAAGGCGCTTCGCGCCATCGTGCGCTTGCGCAAGATGGATACCGACGAGCGGCGCGAGCAAGAGGAAATTCTTGAGACGTATATGCATGCGTTGGGGATGATGACATGAGTGATGATGATATTGTTCAACACATCTACGATACGCATCAGCGCATCCAACATCGCAAGCAGGCGCCCGCATCCGAGCGCGATATTTGGATTTTGGCTGCGCGCAAGCTATTCGATCCCGGCGAGCGCCAGCATTGCTGCATCCATGCCTATCGGGTTGACACCCACAGCCCCAACAGATAGTGGAAAAACGCATGTTTAGGCTTTCGATCCTTGGTTTTTCGGCGGGTTTAACCGCCGTGCACCGCACCAAATCTACTGCCGCGCGCGGCAGGCCGGCCCGCGCGCGCCGGCACGGTTCATCTAGCAAAAGGACTCCCAAATGACTTGCATCGTTGGACTGGTTGATAAGGGCCAAGTGTTCATCGGCGGCGATAGCGCCGGGGTCGATGGGTCGCTCGGCTTAGTGGTGCGCGCCGACAAGAAGATTTTTCGCAACGGCGATTTTGTGATGGGCTTCACGTCGTCGTTTCGCATGGGGCAGTTGCTCGCATTCGGCTTTAGCCCGCCCAAGCCGCGTGTTGGCGTCGATGTCATGTACTACATGGTGACGGATTTCATCGACGCGGCGCGTGCGCGGATGAAGGAAGGCGGCTACACGCGGGTAAAGGACACCCATTCCGAGCAAGGCGGCACTTTTCTTGTCGGGTATTCCGGTCGGCTTTTCCACATTTCGGATGATTTCCAGGTCGGGGAATCGACGCACGGCTACGATGCCTGCGGCTGCGGCGATGCAATCGCCCTTGGTTCCCTCCGATCCACGCGCACTTGGACCGACCCAAACGGTCGCCTGAAAGAAGCCCTTGAAACCGCCGAGACTTTTAGCGGCGGCGTGCGCGGCCCGTTCTTTTTCGAGGCCACGGAACTGCCAAAGCTTACCGTCCCGGCTGAGGTCAAGAGCGCGGCATAGGAGGGCGATTTGGAAATTCTGGCACTCATCGGATTGTTTGCAATCTTCGGACTTTTTGCTTCCGGCGCGCCGCCGCGCCGTGGTTGTCGAGTCAATGACCTCAGCCGATGGGAAGCGTTCGGAGGCTCGCTGAAGCGCCCGCCGCCGCCGCCGTTCCGGCCCAATCGGGAGCGGTCATGAAAGGCAAATCCTACCGCCGCTCCAATCCGCGCGACGTGCTGGCGCGCCTCATTGCCGAGCACCCCAAGGCGGGCAAGCGGAAGCTTAAGGACGAATTCTTGACCGTGATCCGGGGCAAGGATGGCAGGGACGCGCTCGATTCCGTGGCCGAATACTGGTTCGAGGCCAACTACGAAAAGCAGCGGGGCAATCAGCCATGATTTGCCAGCGCCGGATGCTGCCACTCGCCGGAATACAGGCCGTCATAGGTCGGGGCTTCCGCGTCGCCTGCGATGCCCAAGAGGCTGCGGAACGCATTGAACGGATAGAACCGGCGGTTAAAGCGGAACGTGAACTCGTTCAAATAGGCTTGCAGGTGTTGCGGGCTCACGCCGTGGTGCGTCCCTTGCAGCCACGATTTCAGGTTCGAAAACACGAGGTGCACCATCGGCAGATAGTCCTCAGCGACTTCCGGCCGGTCGCTTTCGACAACGGCAAGGTGCTGGTAGCCGCGCGCGGCGAGCGTGGCATAGGACGGGGCGCCATCCGTCACCACCATCGCGCCGGGCTCAACAGCGGCCTCTACAAAGCCGCACAGGGCCTTTTCGCCACGGTTCGGCATGACTTCCAAGCGCAGCCGCCCGGCGTAGCGCCCGCCCTTGCGGAGCTTGCCATCGCCTTCCTTGGGCTTGCGCTGGCGAACCTCAACAGCGGCGATAACCAGCGTCTTGTCGTGCACGCCCTTGCCGCCGCCGTGGGTCGCGCCACCTACCCACGTCTCGTCAATCTCAACGTGATCATTGGGGCGCGCCCCGCCGATCCGGTCACGATCCGAGCGGACCATGCCCGCGCGCAGCTTGTGCAAAAGCTGGAACGCCGTCTCGTAACCGGCAATGCCAAGCTGGCGCTGGAACTGGACGGCCGAAAGACCGGGCGTGAAACTCGACACGAGGTAGGCGCCCCAGAACCACGTCGCGAGCGGCATTTTGGTGCGCTCCATGACGGTTCCTGCGGTCAACGCCACGTCGCGGCGGCACTCTTTGCAGCGCAGCACGCCCGGCCGCGCTGCGAAACGATAGGGCGCGCGCGCCGACTTACAGTGTGGGCATTCAAACCCATTTTCCCAGCGGACCTTCTCCAGATAGGCGGCGCAAGCGGCGTCATCCGGAAACAATCGCTGAAATTCGCGCAGATTTTTGGGGAACGGCAGATCGCCGCGCCCGTGGATGTCGAAAACCTGAGAGGTGCTGTTCATGCCCAGAATACTAGCCGAAGTAGCTGTGGGTGTCAACCCGATAGGCATGGCTGCATCTGTCGTCGCTTCAAGGGCATCGCGCACGCCCATCATGTTATACCGCTGACGCTGCAATATGATCGTGGTTTCAAATATCCAGATCAGGAATTTTCGTGGCTCTGCCCAAACCATCACGCGATAGTTCATCTTTTCATCATAAACGATAACCGTTCGATAACGCCCGCTGCGTTTCGTGCCCGTGGCCGGACAACGCGCGGGGTTCATCCAGACATATCCGAAGATGAATTTGAGAAAATATTTGAGTTGGTCCGCCTAGCGTGCCGGGCATCATGATGAACGCTTTGGTAAAAACATTTGATGCGGCGAGCGTCGATGGATGGGCGGCGCGTATTTCGTCATGCTGGCAGCAAAGCGTTCAAGGTATCTTTGATGCTGGAACATTGATTGCGGAGGCGAAATCCTCCCTACCTCATGGTGATTTTCTTGTTCTCACACAGAGCAAGCTTCCATTCACAGCCCGGACGGCACAGCGATTGATGGCCATCGCCGCAGATGAGCGCTTATCAAAAGCGACACACGTGTCGCATTTGCCGGCGAGTTGGGGAACGCTCTATGAAATGACCCGGCTCGATGACGAACAGTTCAAGGCCAAGATCGCGGATGGCACTATTCGACCGGATGTTGAGCGGAATGAAATCACTTCGCTGATCGGGACGCGCACCGCAGAAACCCGCCGCAGCCTCGCCCGTGAACTATCCGACTGCGCCGCGCTGCAGCCCACAGGGCGATTATTTCCAGTGTTCTATGCCGATCCTGCCTACCGGCGAAAAGCCGGCATCGGCGATCGCGCTTATGAGAACCATTACGACACGATGACATGGGAAGAAATCCTGGCGATGCCCGTCGCCGCTCGGCTGCTGCCCGATGCTTGGGGCTTCGTTTGGATTCCTCGCGCGCATCTTCTCGCACTTGTCGAGATCGAGATTGATACGCCGCTCGGCCGTTGCCGGATGAAAGTGCCGCTCGCCTGGGCGATCCAGATCAAATGGGGTTTCGATCATTATTCGACCTGCGCGGTTTGGACAAAGACCGATGAGGAATTCCCCGACGATCATGGGCTTGGTCTAATTTTCTTCGATCAGGACGAATTGTTGCTGGTGTTCAAGCGCGGTCGCGGTCTGCCGAAGCCGGACAGCGGCGTGAAATTCGGATCGAATCACCGCGCACGCAGCGGGCGGCATTCGGAGAAACCTGCGTTCTATCGCGACATGATCAACGCCATGACCGGCGGATTGCCCGTGCTCGAATTGTTCGCGCGTGAGGATGCCGAACACGTCTTGCCGCCGAATTTCTATACGTGGGGCAATCAATCGAAGGGGACGGCCGAGCTTCCGCCACACGATCCCGACACGGGCGAGATCATCGAATCGCCATCACCCGATCAACTCGACATTCCGAAGTTCTTGCGGCGTGAGGATGCGGAGGCACACCCATGACAGCCAGCAAGATCGAATGGACTGATCGCAGCGATTGGAATCCAGTGCGCGGCTGTTCGCGTGTCAGTGAAGGCTGCCGCAATTGCTATGCGGAAGTCATGGCCGCGCGTTTCTCAAAGCCTGGACAATGGGGCTATGGCTTTGCCGAGATGCAGGGCGGCGATCATCGATGGACCGGCAAGGTCGAGTTGCAAGAAGATAGACTCACGCTGCCGTTACGCTGGCGCAAGCCGGCGAAGATATTTGCATCGTCGACATCGGATATCTTCCACGAAAGCCTACCGGACGAAGCAATCGATAAAATATTTGCCGCTATGGCATTGAGCGAGCGGCACACCTTTCAGATTTTGACGAAGCGCGCCGACCGTATGAAAAGCTATATAAACCGCTGGTTTATGCGATTGGCAGAGAGCAATCAAATCTTCCCGCATCCAGCCGGCCCGACCAAGATCAACGCGATATTCGATTGGGCCGTCATGCCGTCAGTACTCCCCAACGTCCATCTCGGCGTCTCATGCGAACGCCAGCATGAAGCCGATGAGCGCAGGGGACCATTAGCCGCGTTCGCAGCGGCGGGATGGACCGCATTCGTCTCATATGAGCCTGCGCTCGGTCCTATCGACTGGAAAGGCTGGGAGTTTTTGCGATGGCTTATTTCTGGCGGCGAGAGTGGGCCGCGTGCGCGGCTGTCACATCCCGATTGGCATCGCGCGGCGCGAGATTTCTGTGCCGAACATGGTGTTCCGTATTTCTTTAAGCAGTGGGGTTTATTTGCACCAGTCACAATCACCGATATGGAATTTGTAAACCCAACGCCAGAACATATCGGCGAAAACGTAGTGCTGCCGAATGGAATATTTTGCGGATATCCGCAAGGCCAGCGCTTTCAAGTTATGCGCCGCGTCGGAAAGAAACAAGCCGGTCGTCTTCTCGACGGCAAAGAACACAACGAATTCCCCGCAAGCCGCAGCTCGCGGATCACCGATAGTGAGCATCAAAAACCAAAAGCGGAAATGGTCCACCCATAAACAATAAGCCGCGTCTCAACGCGACCTGTAACTGTAAGCGTTTCCGTAAGTCTCTGAGTCAATGAAACCCGTGCGAATCACGTTCGCGCGAATTCTTGGAATTTTGCCGTGACCGACGTTACCTCGATTTCGCCAGCTTTTGGAAAACCCGGTCGCCATCATTGGGCTGATCCCGTGCGCTTTCAATACAAGACCGAACGACAATGCACGATCTGCGGAATTGTCAAAGTTACCCGGCATGAACCGAGCGTGCATCCGTGGCTGGAATTCTGGCGCGATGGCGAGCGGGTGCAGTGTGATCGAACGCCGGAGTGCGTGGCATGAGCTTTCAGGCGATGGCATGGGCGAGCGACAAGACGTGGGGCGGCCCGAGCGGGCGTTCCGCGATCTACGCCATTGCCAATCACGCCAACGATAATTGGTTTTGCTGGGCTAAGCAGGAAACGCTGGCTGCGGAGAGCGAGCAATCGCCCGACAGCATCCAGCGCCGGCTGCAGGAATTTATTGTCCTCGGCATGGTGCGGCGCATCAAGTTGAAGCGGTTTGGCCGCCGCACGCATGATTTTCTCATTCTCAAGCCGTCGCCCTATTTTGCCGCCCCATTGGAGGAAATAGAGCCTTTTTTACCGCGCGGTTGCGACATCATGGCCGAGGAAACGATGGCCGCAGGTTGCGGCAGCGGTGACTCGCAAGATGTTCCGATGCCGCAAGAAGATTCTGAAATCAACGCTGCCGCAGATAGCGGTAGCGTTTCCGAGGTTACGCTGCCGCAACCTGCGCTCGACGCTGCCGCTGCTGTGCGGCAGCCTAATGAACCTTTTCTTGAACCAAGTACCCTAACCCAACCCCTTCCCCAACCAGCCGAGGGCAAGGGGAATTCGAAGGAAGAGGCAACCGCAACCAGCGACCTCACGGGTCTCGAAGAATTCAAACGGATTTACGAAATCCCATGCTCGGCGCCGGAACGGCTGGCCGAGGAATGGGCGCGACTGGGGCCGGAACAGCGCGCCAGCGCGATCATGGGAGCTCGCGGCGTTCGCGCCCGGTTGCGCAAAAACCCCAAGGATCGCGGCATCGTCGGGCCGCTGCGGTTTGTTCGTTCGCCGGCATTGTGGATCGAATTTTCTCGCTACGCCGAGCCGATCAAACCGACATTGATTTTCGTTCCGCGTGGCAGCGATGGCTTTCGCGCATGGTCGGTTCTCGCTTCGATTACCGGCGGTCCAACGCCGCAGGCACACGCTGTCGATGATCGTGGTATCGGCGTTGAACGTGTCAGTGAATTTCCCGAGCCTGGCGGTCATGCGTTGACTGAATTTGCCGATGCCGCCGGAACAATTGATTTTCGGGATTGGTTGATCGCCGAGCCGCGCACACCGGAATTCATGGCCTGGGCTGAGCGCATTCACCGATGGACTGGCAAGCGACCCGAGCCTGAGATTATTTTGCTCGACGAATATAGCGAACACACCGATGGCAGCGGCAGACCATTCAGGGCACGCAAGCGCAAGACCGGACTGCGCGTGCCGAGATTATTCCCGCCGCGCATCGACGGAACCTGGGTTCACGCTCAACCGCTCGCCACAAAAGATGACCTAGACCATTTTGGAAAGACCGGATGATCATGCTCGATCGCACCACCTATGATCTTGGCTGGTATATCGCGTTGACCGAGCCGAGCCGGGAGACGAAGGCAAAGACCGGCATCGAGCGCTGCGGCTTTGTCTGCAATCTCCCGACCTTCATCAAATCGGTGTGGGCTGGTCGAACACGGCGACGGCTGGTATCGCGTCCGCTCTTCCCCGGCTATCTGTTCGTTGGCTTTCATCACGGCAATGAACGCTGGGATCTGGTGCGCGACGTTTCCGGTGTGCGAGATTTTCTAAGGGTCAAAGGCCGACCGGCCAGCATCCCGCAACTCGCCATCGATGCGATCAATATCAAGGTGGGCGAGCTCGCCCTGCCGCCCAAGCAACGCAGCGCCTATCGTAAGGGGCAAGAGGTGAGGGTGATGGAGGGGCCATTCGCCGACTTTCTCGGGCCGATCGAGCGGTTAAGTGGTAAAGGGCGTGTAGCAGTTGCACTCAATGTCTTCGGCCGCATCGTACCGGTTGATCTGCATGAGACGCAGATCAAGGCGGTCGCGTAGATGCCGATCAAGCCGCCGACGTTCCGAGGCCCAGGCCAGAGGGTGTGGGATGGCAATGAGCGGGCGCGTAAGGCGGCTCTCGACAAGACCAGGCCAAGCGCTAAGGAGCGTGGCTACGATGCGGCGTGGTCCAAGTGTCGGCGTGAGTTCCTTAAGGCGCACCCATGCTGCTGCTATCCAGGATGCTCGGCACCAAGCGCCGAGGCTGACCATATCCTATCGGTGAGGACGCGGCCCGACCTTCGGCTGTCGTGGTCGAACCTTAGACCCTACTGCAAGCCCCATCATTCGATGCGAACGGCAAGGGATCAGGGCTTTGGACGTTCATAGGGGGAGGGGGGATCAAATCCTTGGGGCTTGGGGAGTCCGAACAGATCGGAA
>ERZ1292625.2322-Hain-H41-01um-R1-2322-length-18018-cov-8_pt1 | contig 15214 bp, 11 predicted proteins | sample MGYA00564400_ERZ1292625 | MGnify/ENA primary metagenome ERZ1292625 (study PRJEB36523, sample SAMEA6512639) | groundwater metagenome | collected 2019-01-08 | study: AquaDiva: Metagenomics assemblies of 32 groundwater samples | reverse complement strand
TGTGGGCAATACAAGAATCGAACTTGTGCCTCTGCAACCGTGCCCCGTTAGATATTTTTGTGCGCGATGCAGGATTTGAACCTGCGACCTTTGCAATGTGAATGCACTGCTCTACCACTGAGCTAATCGCGCATGATATCTAACGGGGTGAAAATGCAGCGTTCTACCATTGAACTAATCGCCCTCCTATTTTTCTGCCTTCTAAATTCTAGCCACTAACTTACCTATTTTATCTATAACTTTTCTATGAGGATATTCTAATATATCATGCACAAATCTATCAAACATTCCATAACGATATTTAAATTCATCTGTACCTAAAATTACATATCGCAATTCTGTGCCAAGTTCTTCTTCTACTGTTTTTATAAAACTAATAAATTTTTTAAAATCTATATCGTCCCCTACCACCATAATATCTGCTCGCGCATCGGATATATTTAAAAATGTGCCGGTGATTATAGCTAATTTTATTTTACCAATTCTAACAAGCCCGCGCTCTATTTTGGGAAAAGATGGCGGAGATATTTTTAAAACTAAATTTTTAAGATCGTCTAAATATGGCCAGCCTTGATTAAGCTGATAATATTTTTCTGCATGATTAATATTCCTCTTTAGAGTTTTGGATTTATTTTTCTTCTTTGCAGAAATTTTCTTACTTGCTTTTCTTATGTGTTTTTTTACCATTGCCGTTTATTTTTTTTAATATGCCTGATTTAGTAAAAAACAAAATAAGTTTTTCTGCTTCTCTTTTTTTGATGCCTGTTCTTTTCACAATATCTTTCATTGAAAGAATAAGCTGGGGATGCTGTAAGAATAGCTTTAAAAGCTTAGCCTTTACACCAAATAACTGCTCTAGAATGTTATTACTATTTAATGCCATTTTGATTTTTAATTGTGTATAGTATAGCAACATAGGTGGCATTGTAAAGTTAAGTAAAATACGCCTATAATACTTTATATGCAGGGTTCTAATTTCTACCCCGAAGAACTAACTATCCTAGATAAAACAAATCTTGGCTCAAGTTATGCCGAGACTTTTGTTTTTGTGCCTTCTAATAAAGACGAATCTCAACTAGGCAGTCTTTTTATAGTAGCTGAAGCTTCTTCTAATAAACCAAAAAAAGAAAATGCCGAACTTATAAGCGAGATGACTACCGTAATAAAAAATGAGTATTATCAAAATACTTTAGTTACACCAATGTCAGCCTTAAAATTTTCTTTAAAAAGAGTTAATAGTCTTTTAACTAGTAAAAAAAATTGGGTAAACACAGCTTCCGCTTTAAAACTCAAAATACTTATAGTCTCGCTTAAAGAAAATAAATTGCATATTGCCCGACTAGGTGATGCTACTGCTTTTGTTTTAAGAAATGGCAACCTTCAATCTATAGTTGCTGGTTCTAATAATCAAAATTCCAGTAATTTTTCTTTTGAAAATATTATAAGCGGAGAACTTCTACCAAACGATCACGTATTATTAGCCACCAACCAAATTTATAAAATTGATGAAAAAGAAATAGCTAAAAAGTTACAAGAAAAGATAATAGCAAGTTATCTTTCTAAAAATAACGGTGGTATAAAAAGTTTGGCACTGATAAGCCTGCATCCCGTTAAAGACGGCAAACCGTCTTTAACGCAAACCCCTTCTTTGCCCTCACTCATATCCATAAATAATACAGAAGCCAACATACCCGATAACAATGCACCAGAAAGAAATGTATCTAAAATATTTAAACTTGGTATTGTAATAACTATTTTAATTGTAGCAATTTCTTCTATAACCATCGTATCTATTAAAATAAAAAACGAAACATCACAAAACAAAAAGGAAGCCGAGCAATTATTACAAGAAGTATCCGATATAAAGACCAAAATAAACGACCTACTGGCTACCAATAACGAAACCGAAGCTAACGAACTTTTAGTTTCTGCTCAAGCCAAACTAAACCGCTTAGCCCAGCTCGATTATTTTAAAACAACCCGCTCTACTTTGGCTGTGGACATAAATAAAATTTATAAAGAATTAAGCAAAGAAGAAAACATAAACAAAATAAATAAAGTTTTTGATTTAGAAAATAATTCTGTAAGTTTTGAACCGACCAAAATTGCTTTGGGTAAAAATAAAATATTTGTACTAAGTGGTGAAAACTTTTATAAATTTGATTTTAATAAAGCCGAAGGTGTTTTTGATTCTATAGAAAAAGGCAGCCAGCTAGTTGCGTCTTTATTAAAACCAGAAGATCCTAATTCACAACTTCTTATAACCCAAGATAAGATAATAGAAGAAAAAGGAGATTCCGAAAATAAAACTTATTGGATACGACCCGAAAATTTTCCCGCCATAAAAGATGTAGCGATTTATAGTAATTCTTTCTATCTCTTGAGTGAAGATGGCTTAATTTATAAACTGCCATTTACTGTATCATCAACCACGGATATTATCTTTAATGAAACTGAGTTATGGACTAAAAAAAACCTAACCCCTAGTGGTGAGTCACTAATCACTAATCTCGCCGTTGAAGGTTCAGTTTTTGGATTATCCAATAAAAATACTTTAGTAGAACTTATAAATGGCGATATTAAAAATAAAAAGGTTTTCTTGGAAAACATAAGCCAAATTTTTACTTCGCCTTCGCATAAAAATATATATCTTTTAAGCCCAGACGATGGCTTAATAATAGTTTTAGATAAAGACTTAAACATTAAAAAAAGACTTAACCACAACGAACTTGTCGGGGCTAAGTCTTTTTTAATAAATTCCCAAGAAAGAATTATATACTTTCTTAAAGGTAAAACAGTCTACAGCTTTGAAATCTAGCTTTCAGCTTCATTAGCTTCTTTAGTTTTTAGGAATTTCCTAAACCAGCTAAAGAAGCTAACAAGCTAACGAAGCTTATTTGATTTCTGCCTTTGCACCTGCTTCTTCTAATTTCTTCTTCATTTCTTCGGCTTCGGCTTTAGCCACGCCTGTTTTTATAACCTTAGGCGCACCATCAACTAAATCTTTGGCTTCTTTAAGGCCAAGGCTAGTAAGTTCTCGCACAACTTTAATAACCGCAATTTTTTGCACACCAGCTTCTTTTAATTCAACATCAAAAGTTGATTTTTCCGCGTCAGACGCGGCTTCGCCTCCTGAGATCGCGTTTGACGCGACTACCGCTTGAGCCGACACACCGAATTTAACTTCTAAAACTTTAACTAATTCGGCTAATTCCATTACATTCATTTTTTCTACAGTTTCTACTAAGCTTTTAAACTTGGCAGGAATTTCTACATTGTTTTTTATTTCTTCCATATTATTTTTATTTTAGCTTTCAGCTTTTAGCTTCACTAGCTTTTAGAATTTACTAACTAGCTAATGAAGCTAACAGCTAACGAAGCTGATTTTTATTTTTTACTAATTCCATCTAACACTCTCGCAAATCCACTCACCGGCGACATCAAAAGCTGAACAACCTGTGCCAGTAAAATCTCTCTTGTTGGTAATTGAGCCAAACTTATAACGGCATTCTTTAACATCTTCTCCCCCATTAAGAACCCGCCCAGTATTGCTAATTTCTTTGTTTGCAGAGAAAACTTATAAACAATTTTTGCCATAACTGCATCTAATTCGCCACTTGTGGTAGACGAACCACTTGTGGTGAGCGGAGCCGAACCATAAACTATTGCAACTGAATTTTTATGGTCCGAGAAATCCATTTCCTCTCTACCTGATTTCTTAAAAGCAAAAGTTAAAAGAGATTTTTTAAGCGCTTTAAACTTTATACCTTCTTTTTTTAGATCTTTCTTTAAAGCTATAATTTCGCCCATATTTAAAGCAGAAAAATCAACAAAAAGAATACTGGCATTATTTTTTAATATATCGGCTAACTCTTCTACTAACTTTATTTTTTGAGCTTTTGTTAACATAATAATAAGTTTTCGCTAATATACTAATTTGCACGAATATAGCTAATAAAAACGCTCCGCAGCTTGCGGAGCGAAAAAACCCATAAGTAAAGGTTTTTGTTCGCTCGACGGGACTTAACTTTAACGCCCGTTTTCTACGCAAACTTAAGGTGTTGCAATACTATCACAAAGGGTACAAAAGGGTCAATCCCGTTAGAGGCCACGAGGGCTCGCAGCGACCCTCTGCCTCTAACGGGATCAAATGGGATTATAAAGATTACTCTCTAAAACCAGTACCTGCTGGAATTAATCGGCCTACTATAACGTTTTCCTTTAAGCCTCTTAAGCCATCTTCTTTAGCTTCAATAGCGGCATTTATTAAACTACGAGCTGTTTCTTGGAATGACGCGGCAGAAAGGAAACTTTCTGTAGTTAATGACACCTTAGTTATACCCAATAACAACTGTTCATAAGTAGCCTTTTTGCCTTTTATCGCATTTGATGCGACCCCTTTCTCCCCCTTGCCCCGAGCGGAGTCGAGGGGTTTCTCCAACTTGGCATTTTCAGACCAAACCTGCCATTTCTCGGAAACTTCACCTGGTAAAAGCTTGGTATCGCCTGGATCTAAAATTCTTACACGAGAAAGCATTTGTCGCGCAATAACTTCTAAATATTTTTCGTTAATAGAAGCGCCTTGAGTAACATAAATAGTCTCAACTTCTTTTACAATGTAACGCTCCACAGCTTCTTGCCCAGCTAAAGCGAATAAATCTTGTAGGTTTAAATTACCTTCCGAAATTTGCGAGCCTTTAGCAATCAAATCTCCTTTTTCAACAAATACACTCACATTCACCGGTAAACTATATTCTTTAATATCATCTTTGCCAGATTTTGTTTCAACTCTAATTTTAATTATTTTTTGATTACCCTGCGAAGAAACTTCTTCTACCTTGCCATCGTATTCCGAAATTATAGCCTGTCCCTTTGGCGGACGAACCTCAAAAACTTCTTCTACACGAGGTAAACCCTGTGTAATGTCGGAAACTCCAGCCACACCTCCAACGTGAAAAGTTCTCATAGTAAGCTGTGTGCCTGGTTCACCAATAGCTTGAGCTGTCACAATACCCACCGCCTCACCCATTTTTACTAAAGAGTTTGAACCAAGGTCGTAACCAAAACATCTAGCACAAATTCCTTTAATACTTTTACATCTTAAGACTGAACGTAATTTAAGTTGTTTGAGTTCGGCATCATCAATTTTTTTAGCTTGATCACGATTAACAAGTTCGTTCTTTTTTACAATAACTTTACCAGAAGAATCTTTTATATCCTCTGCCACCGCGCGTCCCAAAGCCCTCTCACCCAAAGACATTTTAATATCATCACCATCTTCCTTATATTTAATTACGCCTTCGGTGTCGCCACAATCATCTTCGCGCACCACAACATCTTGGGCTACATCCACCAAACGACGAGTTAAATAACCAGCCGCCGCAGTCTTTAAAGCAGTGTCGGTTGTACCTTTTCTAGCACCGTGCGTAGAAATAAAATATTCCAAAACATTAAAACCTTCTTTAAACGATGGGATAATTGGCAGTTCGATGGTTTCTCCAGCGGGGTTAATAACCACACCTTTCATACCAGCCATCTGAGTTAACTGACTAATGTTACCACGCGAACCCGAATCAAAAATCATAAATACTGGGTTCGCTTTATGCATTGTTGGCGGAACTAATTTAGCAATTTGTTCTTTGGTTTTATGCCAAACAGAGATAGATTTTGATTTTCTTTCTTCCAAAGTTAAAAGACCGTGCATAAAGTGTTCACGAATTTTTTCTACCTCCTTCATAGCCACCGCTATAATAGCTTCCTTTTCTTCTGGAACTATAATATCGTTCATGCCCCAAGAAATTCCACTGCGTGTTGAATAATCAAAACCAAGATCTTTAATATCGTCCAACATTTTAACAACTTCTGGTTGAGGAAAATTCTGAATAACCTCGCTGGTTAGTTTAACCAACTTTTTACGGTTCATTGTTTCGTTAATATAAGGAACTTCTTTTGGTAAAATTTTATTAAACAAAATTCTACCAACCGATGTTTCCATAAATTCTCCACCAGATTTGGCAAATCTAACTTTTATTTTTGCGCGTAAATCTACTTCGTTAAAATCGTAAGCTAAAATAGCCTCATTAGCCGAACCAAATGTTTTACCTGCCCCTTTTAATCCCGTTCCACCCTTTTCTCCCGTTTCCCCCTCTGATGTCATCCAGTAAATTCCAAGAACCATATCTTTTTGCGGATCCACAATAGCTTCGCCGGTAGAAGGTTTTAACAAGTTTTTAGACGAAAGCATTATTTCCTTAGCTTCTTTTTGAGCTATATCGGAAAGTGGCAAGTGCACGGCCATTTGGTCGCCGTCAAAATCGGCATTAAAAGCTTGGCACACCAAAGGATGAACTTGGATAGCAGAACCCTCGATCAATATAGGTTGAAAAGCCTGAATACCTAAACGGTGCAATGTTGGCGCGCGGTTAAGCAAAATAACTCTATCGGCAATTACTTCTTCTAAAGATTCCCAAACAATATCAACCTCGTCTTCTATTAAGCGTGAAGCGTTACGGATATTGGAAGCCACTTCTTTTTGGTAAATAAGTTTATGAATAACAAATGGTTTAAAAATTTCTAAAGCCATTCTCTTAGGTAACCCAGCTTGATGAAGTTTCAAACCAGGACCCACCACAATAACCGACCTACCAGAATAATCCACGCGTTTACCCAAAAGGTTTTGACGGAATCGGCCTTGCTTACCTTTCAACATATCGGCGAGAGATTTGAGAGCGCGCTTACCACCACCAGCCGTAGTCGCTGTAGGTTCACTGCCACGATGCGCCGAATTATCTATTAGCGCATCCACCGCTTCCTGCAACATTCTTTTTTCGTTTCTAACAATAACTTCTGGAGATTTGAGTTCTATAAGTTTCTTTAAACGATTATTACGGTTAATAACACGCCTGTATAAATCATTAACATCAGAAGTAGCATATCTACCACCATCTAATGGAACCATTGGGCGTAAATCTGGCGGAATAACAGGTAGAACCGAAATAAACATCCACTCTGGGCGAAGTTTATTTCTACTTAAAGATTCAACCAGCCTTAAACGACGCAATATTTTCTTTTTATCGCCGGTTTCGTCTATGTCTCCTAATTTCTTTAAAACTTCATTCTTAAGTGCTTCTAAATCCATTTGTTCAAAAATTCTTCTAACAGCCTCGGCGCCAATATCAGCCTTAAAAACTTCGCCATATTTTACTGAAAGATCATAATACTGAGCTTCGGAAATAACCTGAAATTTTTTAATTTTATTAAGTTCGTCTACCGCAGTATCACGTAATGATTTAAGTTCGCGCTGACCGCCTTTAGTTGTTTGAAGTTTTAATTTAGTTTTATATTCTTTCTCTATTTCGGATAAAACATTTAAGCGAGCTTCTTCATCTACTTCTATTATTATGTAAGCCGCAAAATAAATTACTTTTTCTAATTCTTGAACACCCAGATTAAGCAATAAACCCATTTTTGATGGTAAACCGCGTAAAAACCAAATATGGCTAACCGGCGCCGCCAAAGTTATATGCCCCATTCTTTCACGCCTAACAATGGCCCGAGTTACCTCTACCCCGCATTTATCGCAAACAATACCCTTATATCTTATACGGCGATATTTTCCGCAATAACATTCCCAATCTTTGGTAGGGCCAAAAATCGCTTCCGAAAATAAACCTTCTTTTTCGGGTTTTTGGGTGCGGTAATTTATGGTTTCTGGTTTTATAACTTCGCCATAAGACCAGCCCAAAATATCGTCGGGCGAAGCCAAACGTATTCTTATAGCTTTAAAATCTTTTAAATTTGGTGGAATGGATGTTTTTGGCATGTGTTAGCTTTTAGCTTTCAGCTTCTTTAGTTTTTAGGTCTAACCTAACAAGCTAATGAAGCTAACGAAGCTAATTTTTACAGGCTTTTAACTTTCTATTTTGAATTCTTCTTTTATATTTTCTCTAATTTCACTGGGCGGGAGGACCTCTTCCCCGATAAGTTCTACGTTAAGCCCCAAGCCTTTCATTTCATTTACCAAAACAAAAAATGAAGCTGGAATATTAGGAGTTCTAATTGTCTCTCCCTTAATAATACTTTCGTAAGCATAACCACGGCCAACCACATCGTCCGATTTAATCGTTAACATTTCCTGCAAAATATTGGCAGCGCCATAACCTTCCAAAGCCCAAACTTCCATTTCTCCAAACCTCTGACCACCAAATTGAGCTTTACCGCCCAAAGGTTGTTGAGTAATAAGCGAGTATGGCCCAATAGAACGCATATGCAACTTGTCTTCAACCAAGTGGTTAAGTTTCATCATATAAATAATTCCCACTGTAACTGTTTGAGAAAACCTTTCGCCTGTTTTACCATCGTGTAAAACTACTTTACCATCTTCGGGTAAACCAGCCTCTTTAAGTTCGGCTCTAATTTCGTCTTCAGTAGCGCCCGCAAGAGCCGGCGTAGCCGCCCTCATACCTTTAGCTTTCATAGCCCAACCCAAATGAGTTTCTAAAATTTGACCAATGTTCATACGACTAGCCACACCTAATGGATTTAAAATAATATCTACACTTCGGCCATCTTCAATATACGGCATTTCTTCTTCTGGTAAAATCCTAGAAATAACACCCTTGTTGCCGTGTCTACCGGCTAATTTATCGCCTACTGAAACTTTTCTGTATTCTGCAACTTCTACTTGAATTGTTTTTATAACGCCAGCCGGAAGTTTATGACCTTTATCACGTTCAAAAATTTTAATACCAACTATTCTACCCATTTTGCCGTGGGGTAAATGCAACGAGGCGTCTTTAACATCGCGAGCTTTTTCACCAAATATGGCACGCAATAATCTTTCTTCGGCGGTAAGATCGGCTTCACCTTTAGGAGAAATCTTGCCCACTAAAATATCGCCTTGACCCACTTCGGCACCAATGCGCACAATACCTTCTTCGTCTAAATCTTTTAATTTTTCTTCGGAAACATTGGGAATATCGGGCGTAGTAATTTCTGGTCCAAGTTTTGTTTCGCGCACATCTATAGAATAACTTTCAATGTGAATGGAGGAAAAAATATCTTGCTGTACAATTTTTTCCGAAAGTATAATAGCGTCTTCAAAGTTTCCGCCACGCCAACTCATAAAAGCTACTGTTAAATTTTGACCCAAAGCCAAAGCGCCATCTTCGGTAGAAATACCATCAGCTAAAACTTCGCCTTTTTTAAACTTGGCTCCTTTGGACAGGCGAGGAAATTGGTTTAAAGAAGTATATTGGTTGGAACGCACAAAATTATGCAAATTATATTCTACTATTTCGCCACCGCCCTTAACTGTTTCGGTATGAATAATTTTAAGCTCACCCCGCATCTTATCCTTAACCGACTTTACATATTTAACCTTAATTCTTTTACCATCTACAGCTTCAATTTCTCCGTCTTCTTCAGCTAAAATTACATAACCCGAATCCTGCACAGCTCTTTCTTCGGCGCCGGTGCCAACCAAAGGCACTTGCGGTTTTACACAAGGCACAGCTTGGCGTTGCATATTAGAACCCATCAAAGCACGGTTAGCATCGTCATGCTCCAAGAAAGGAATAAGCGAGGTGGCGATACTAATAATTTGTTGAGGTGAAACATCCATCAACTGAACTTTATTTTTTTCAACTAACGTCGGTTCGGTCAAATGGCGAACCTGAACAAGTTCGTCTAAAAAATTACCTTCGGCATTAACCTTAACTCCGCCGTGAGCAATATAATATTGCTCTTCGTCTAAAGCGTTAAGATATTTTATTTCGTCGGTTATTTTTCCATTTTTAATAACCCTGTATGGAGTTTCTATAAATCCAAATTCATTTAATCTGGCATACGAAGCAAAATATTCTACCAAACCAATGTTTGGCCCTTCTGGTGTTTCAATAGGACAAATTCTGCCGTAGTGCGAAGTATGCACATCGCGAACTTCAAAACCAGCTCTTTCGCGAGCCAAACCCCCAGGCCCTAATGCGGAAAGACGGCGCTTGTGTTCCAATTCCGCCAAAGGATTTACTTGATCCATAAACTGCGACAACTGCGAAGAAGCAAAAAATTCTTTTACTACCGCAATAAGCGGGCGGGCGTTTATAAGCTGGGCTGGTGTAATTGTAGTTACATCCAGCGTAGACATTCTGTCTTTAGCAATTCTTTCTAAACGTGCAAAACCTAATCTTAATCTTTGCTGAACCAACTCGCCCATAGCGCGAACTCGGCGATTGCCTAAATGGTCAATGTCGTCGGCTTTAGGAGGTTGTTCGTTATTTAATTTTATTATTTGAGAAATAATAGCTACCAAATCTGCTATATGCAAAACTCTGTCGCTGGAATTTTTATTTAAATCTTTTTCTTTAAGAAAAGATTTATGCTTGGCATCTTCTCCATCTCTTATAGCTTGTAATCTTTGTTCCATTTTCCATCGGCCAACTTCGGACAGATCGTATCTAGAACTACCAAACATAGCGTCTATTAAACTCTTGGCATTTTCGGCGGTAGCCATATCGCCTGGGCGAATACGTTTATATACCTCTATGTAAGCATCGCTCTGATTCTTTGCAATGTCTTTAGCTAAGGTATTTTTTATATAAGAAACATCAACCGATGTATCGTGCTTTTTAAAAGCATTTATTATATCTTCATCCTCTACCAAACCAAAAATTCTAAACAAAGAAGAGACAGGGACTTTACGTTTCCTATCTATTTTTACAGAAATTATTCCATCAAAATCAGTTTCAAATTCTAACCAAGCGCCTCGGTTAGGTATAATCTTAGCGCCAAATTGATTTTTATTTTTTGGATTTTGAACAGTAAAGAAAACACCCGAAGAACGTATCAACTGCGAAACAATAACCCTCTCTACGCCGTTAATAATAAAGGTGCCACGAGAAGTCATTAAAGGAAAATCACCCAAGTAAATTTCTTGTTCCTTTATTTCGCCAGTATGTTTATTTTTTAATCTAGCTTTTAATCTTAGGGGAGCTTCGTAAGAAGTAAGATGTTCTCTAGATTCATCTTGAGAATATTTTGGTTCATCAAAATAGTAGTCGCCAAAAGAAAGCTCTAAATTGCTTCCGGTATAATCTTCTATAGGAGAAACTTCTTGAAATATTTCGGCAAGCCCCTTACTCAAAAACCATTTATATGAGTTTATTTGAACCTCTAAAAGGTTGGGTAGCGGGAATGGTTTGTACTTATACGAGGAGAAGATTTTTTTCTTCATAAATATTTTTTCCAATATTACCTATTTACAAAACCAAAAAACAGACACAAAAAATCCCAACACCCATTGGGTTTATCAAGGTGTGTCTATTAACACTCTCTGCTTTTTGACGCGAGAGCCGAATAATTCATTTATATTTCTCTCCCACAGCTATTAGACTGCGGGTATTTCGATGTTCTGCAAAAACTTGCAAAACTCCCAAGATTTAATATCAATACCAGTATAATCTGTAAAGTGCTTACGAGTCAAGTAGCACCATATCCCTATCGGATCCTTTATAGTATATCCTTGCCTTCATAGCTTGAACTATACCCACGCCAACACACAAACTTACCAAATTAGAGCCCCCGTTTGAAACAAAAGACAAAGGAATACCTGTAATAGGCAAAAAACCTAGGTTTGCACCTATATTTATAACAAAATGAGTGCTTAAAACAACAACTATACCTGCTATAAACAGCTTAGAAAAGTTATCCGAAGCTAATAATATATTCCTATAAAACCTATAGAATATTATAAACCAACCCAACATAAGTGTGCCTATACCCAAAAGACCAAGTTCTTCGCCTATGGCAGCAAATATAAAATCAGTCTCATATTCGGGTAAAAACCCAAGGCGTGTTTCGGTGCCCCTACCTATACCCTTACCAAATAGCCCTCCGGAACCTATAGCTATCATAGCTTGCCTACTTTGATAAGAACCTCCCAAAGGGTCTCTGTCTGGATAAATAAAACTAGTTATTCTATTTTTTTGGTAATCGGCTAAACCATAATTCCACATAGCGAGCATAGCTATTAAAACTAAAAACACTATCGCCAGCACCTGTTGTGTTTTAATTCCAGCGAGTAGTATCATGCCAAACCACAAAACCAAAAGTATAACTGCCGAACCTAAGTCTGGATGTATAAGCACTAGCCCGGCTGGAATGCCAGCATATAAAAAAGAAATAATTATATTTTTCCACCTATGAAGCTCTATAAAACGGGAAGAAAAATATTTTGCTAAAACTGCAACTAAAATAATCTTAACCAGCTCCACTGGTTCAAAATTAAAAACACCAAACCTAAACCAACTGGTTACCCCTCTAACTTTAGCTCCAATAGCAAAAAGAATAAAAAGTAAAACTAAGCCGAAAGCGTAAATAGCAATTGTAAAAAAAGAGTTTTCTTTTAATATTCTCCAATCAAAAAAACTTAAAGCTAAAATTAATATAAATCCAAACGAACCAAAAATTAACTGACGCCAAAAAATCTGACGACTTTCGGCGCTACCATAAAAAATTAAAAGTCCCATTACAAAAACCAAAGCCAGAGCACCTAGTAATACCCAATCTAAACGTTTTAAGTGAGAAAATAAACCTATCATAGGTCATATAAGTCCCATAGGACCTATTTTTTCTTGTGCGGCTTCGCGGTATTTACAAAAATCACAATCTTCACCAGTTTCTGGAATAGTTGGAGACATTAAGCATTTATGTAGATCTAAAATAACTTGTTCTATCCAATTATCATTGCCTTGGTAAGCTAAAACAGAAATATCAAACTCTAATTTAGAATCAAAAGCTTCGGCATCGGTCTTACCATTACAATAAACAAAATAAGCGGTATTGCTAACATTAAAATTGTTCCGCCTAAAAAGCCATTGGTAAATCTCTACCTGTCTTTTATAACCTATTTGCCAATCGGCATCTAAATTAACATCGCCATCTTTAGAAGTTGCTTTGTAATCAACAATAATAAACTCGCCCTTGGTATTTACCCAAACATCGTCCACGCCACCACTTATAAACAAATTTGTTTTTGGATGCAAATATGTAATACCTCCGCTTAGCGCATCACGCCAATCATCCATTTGTGTGTGATTAAGCGGAACTGCTTCTATATTATAGCTTTTCATTAAAGGGTGTGCCGTGCCTTGGGCGCGATGAACATCAAACTCTTTTTTTAAAAGTTTATCCACAGCGCTGTTTAAGCTAAACGGATACCCTGGCGGTTGGCTCACGCCCAAACGCCTATCTAAATAAAAACAGCGAGAGCAATTTAAAAACAAATCTATTTTAGAACGGCTTAAGCGAAAAGGTTGGGTTGATTTGGGATCAAATAAATTTCTAGCTCTTTTGGGATTATAGTATTTGGACATAACAGAAACTATAAAACACAAAAGAACAAATTACAAACAGTTACCAAAAAACAATAAACAAAATCTAGTTCTTGTGTTTTTTATTATTGTGTTTTATTTGTAATTTGTATATTGTGCTTTGTAATTTATAATATCATTATGCGTCTTTTGATATATATTCTAATAATATTGTCGGCAGTAACTTTTTTTGTTTACAAACAAGAAAGTAATCTTCCCCTTTCTCCTGTTTCGCCCCCTTCCACCCCTTTGTATAAAACAGCCACATCTACACCAAATAATACTGCTTCCACAACTTCAACACCCCTTTCTCCCATTACCCCCATTTCTCCCTCTTTGATTAAACCCAAATCTCAACCGGTTTTAGATAAAAAAGCTATAGATTTAATCCAACAAAAAATAAACGAAACCCCTCCCGCACCCCTTCCCCTCATTTCGCCCATTATTCCCGTTTTGACTCCGCCACCACCTAGATTAAGCCAACAAGTGCTTTACGACAAAGCTGTTTCACGCGTGGTTAACTTTTTTTGCGAATACAATAATGGAGTAGAAACAGCTTCGGGTGTAATAATAAGTTCTAATGGCTATATTTTAACCAACGCCCACGTGGCCGAAGCCTTTGTTAATCAAAACTACGAATGCAAAATCCGCCAAGGCTCACCCGCCCGAAACATCGGCTACGCCAAAATTGTTATGTTTCCAAAAGCTTACACGAGTTCCGGCGGAAACAGTTGGGAAGGGCACGCCAACGATGTTTCTATTTGGAAATTTACTCGTTCTGCAAACAGTGACGAACCATTACCCAAAGAATTCTCCTACTATTCAATAGACCCGAACTATACACCCAAAAAAGATCAACCACTTGCCACCTTCAGCTACCCTGGTGAGCTTTTAGGCTACGAAATATTGTTAAAAAGTTTAAATATGCTTTTTGGCGAAACAATAGTTAACGATTTTAATGCCGACTTTATTGCTTCTGGAATGAGCTTGTCTTCGCAATCAGGTTCCTCGGGTGGAATCTTGGTTGATATTTATACCAATAATTTTGCAGGTTTAATTTTTGGAGTTACCACCGACACCTCTATAAACCAACGCAAACTTTTTTCTCTTTCCCCTTACGCGGTTAACCAAGTGGTTAAAAATGAAACAGGTTTTAACTTGGTGGATTTCCTAAATCAATAAACTAGTGCAATTAACCAAGGCTAAACCTTGGAGAAATTCGTTATATAATTCTAAGATTCTCCTAAACTTTTAACGTATCACGAGCTTACGATCGTAAGCTCGTGATACTCTCATGATACAATTACGATAATTGGTGATTAAATAAAATGAGTTATGTCTAATTTTGGAAAGAAAATAAAAAGATTAGGTCCCAATCAACAAAAAACATTGCTACTAATTTTTGCGGGCATAGGCTTAAGTTTTGCCAGAACCCCCAAACAATACTTCCGAATTTTGCGAGAAATACCAAAGGAATGGAAGGAAATTAATAAAAGATCTCTAGAAAGAGTTATTTATAATCTCTACCAATCCAAACTCATCCACGAACACGCCAATCCCGATGGTTCTTTAACTATGGTACTTACCGATAAAGGTAAGCAAAAGGTTATCACTTTTAATATAGACAATATGGAAATAAAGAAACCTAAGGTCTGGGATAAAAAGTGGCGAATAGTATTGTTTGATATTCCAGAAAAGAAAAGGCAAGCTAGGGATGTGTTAAGAGAGGCTTTAAAAAGAATGAATTTTCATGAATATCAAAAAAGTGTTTTTATTCATCCTTATCCCTGCCAAGATGAAATAGATTATATAGTTGAATATTACGAAATCAGGCAATACGTGAGAAT
>ERZ1292625.264-Hain-H41-01um-R1-264-length-89025-cov-15_pt3 | contig 15226 bp, 25 predicted proteins | sample MGYA00564400_ERZ1292625 | MGnify/ENA primary metagenome ERZ1292625 (study PRJEB36523, sample SAMEA6512639) | groundwater metagenome | collected 2019-01-08 | study: AquaDiva: Metagenomics assemblies of 32 groundwater samples | reverse complement strand
TCAGCGGGACACTCACGATCCCAGAGACTGGAGTTAGTGCGCAGACACGTGGCACGGTCCTCAAGCAGACCCCGAACGCGATCTTCCCGATCAACTTCGGTCATTTCCGTGTTTGGGACGCATTCAATACGGTCTTGCCAGGAACCGCAGCGGCTGACGACCTCGCACTGGTCGGAGGCACATTCGGCACCGCTCCGCCGAAGATCCAGGCGGGAGACCTCAAGGCAGCCGGTGCGACGACGCGGTACGCTCGCGTGCAGGTGGTCGTTCCAGAGTGCTACCAGTCAGCTGAGACGCTCACGATCAACATCAGCGGAGGTATGGAGACCACGGTGGCTGACACGACCTGCACCGTGGACGTCGAGTGCTACCGTCTCAACAAGACAGGCGGCATCTCCGCAGACCTCTGCACCACCACGGCGCAGACGATCAACTCGGTGACGTTCGGGACTGACACCTTCGTAATCACGGCTGCGTCTCTGGCTGCTGGCGACGTGCTCGACATCCGGATCACGATCGCGTGCAATGATGCTGCCACTGCCACGGCAGTCACACCGACACTCGCGGGAATCGACCTGGTGTGCGACATCCAGGGCTGATCCCGTTCTACCATCTGAAGCGATAGGAGCAAGTCGTGGAAGAACCCCGAGAAGAACAGCAAGACCACGCAGAGTGGCAGGCGGACCCGCCGAAGGTCCAGAGACCGGCAAGTCCCCGACTCACCGTCGTAGAGCACGTCTACCACCAGCTGCTTGACCAGTCTCCGACGGGCAGCGAGAGTTGCTTCGACCGGGAGCTGTCCTCCGACGAGCAGCCGTGGCTGCGGACTAAGATGGTCGGAGAGGCTTGGGATCGAGTCGATCTTGGCTGGATTGATGAACCGGGGATGCTCACTGTCTCCAACAGTATCGTCAAGCGAGAGTCTACGCCAACCGAGGACGAGAAGCTGCAAGACGCCTCTCGTTCGCTCCTCCTGCGATTCGGGGAGTCTCCTGGCAGTATCGAGATCAGGTCGGGGGAGTCTTGTCGGTTCGAGCCTTACGACGCGATACCAATATGGGTCAGATGTCTGTCAGGTGAGACGAAGATGACCGTCTTCTGCGTGCCGAGGTAACATGCCCAGTTTCTTCCTCTCCGATGACGACGTCAAGGTGCTCAAGCGGTTGCTGGCCGACGCAGAACGGTTGGGATTCGGTCGCACCGTAGACAAGCCGACTCGTACCCCGAACACCAGGACGGACGACGACGACCGGGGGTACTATCAAGCACCGGAGATGTACGTCGCCCGTCCGAACGATTCGACAGGTCTTCCTGCCAGGTCGGGCACCACTCCAGGCAAGGTCGAATGCAGCATCTACAGGATCATCGACCAGAGCGGGACTCTCACACTCGTCGACAACGAAGGCACCGACAAGGACGTTCACAACATCTTCGAGCTGGGGATCGGTCAGACATACATCCCCGTCTGGCGGGACAAGTGGGGAAACTGGATCGCCACGCCTCCGGGCGTCAGTCGCGTGCATTTCACGATCTACTCGTTCGACTTCGCCACCAAGATCGCAACGTGCACTCCGAAGTACGCTTTCTGCGGGTCGTTGATACCCGGCAAGGACGCCAACGGTCGGATCACTGTGGCCGACCCATCGGGATGCTACTATGGAACCGAGACTGCTGCTGCGTTGCTCGGCCGCTGGGGTCACGCGGACTGGGCGGTCAAGCTCGATGAAGAGCCGGTTCCGCCATGCGGTTGGATCATCTCCGGTCTCTGTTGTCCAGATTGAGGATCATGGGAGCGAAACAAGACAAGTGCTGCTGCTGTCCGCCGTGCAGGGTCACTGGACTCTGCTGCCCGTGCGTCTGCAAGTACATCTGCGTGACGTTTCGGGTTCCAGACGGCATCGCGACCGGGTGCGGCTGCGAGATCGAGTCCATCGAGATCGAGTATGACGTTGTCACAGAGTCATGGCACAGCACTCTCACCTGCGGCACGATCGTCTTCGACCTGGAATTCTACATCAAAGAAGAATTCGGCAAGTGCTACTGGTGCCTGCGATCTGTCGCTCTCGGATACCCGCTGGACGACGAACTGTGCGAGGAACTGGTCGACTGCGAGATCGACTTCGTCTATGACATCTCCACCGATCAGATTCTCGCGGCAGGCGGAAACGTGGACTGTGCGGCGGGCACGCTGACCGTCGGCTGTGCCGAGAAGATCGTGCCGGAAGACTGCACGGGTTGTGACTGCGTCTGCGCCTGCGTCTGCATGTATTTGAGCAGCTCCGGTTGCTCGGTCGACCCGCAGAAGGTGTGCTACGACGAGACGATCAAGGGTTGGACGGCGACATTCGACTGCGGTGGCGGGCGGACTCACACCGTCAACCTGATCATCGGCAAGAACGCCAACGGAGAGTGCATACTGACAGGGTCCATCGGGGGGACTGATGCGTCGGGTCAAGTGTTCCTGATGGACGACTGCCCGAACATCGACGTGGTGATATCGGGAACCAGGCCGGGTGGCGGCACCGTGAGCGTGAGTATCAGTTGTGTGCTGTGCGACGACGTCTGCGCGGACCTGAACTGCTGTCCGGATGGAGATCCGCCTTGTACCTTGTTCTTGCAACTGACGACGGAATGCGGGACTTTCGACACGACACTGGTGGCGAGCGACGGTGTCGATTGTACGTCTCAGCTCTATACGAGTCCCCCATTCACCATTCTGTACACTTATAGACATGAAGAGGTCATCATCGACCCGAGTGACCCATCACAGACGACCGTCATTTGCGTCACCGATAGTGTCTGTGTGCCCATCACAGTGTCTATCGGCATGGCCTGTATATTCATCGACGAGGAGAGTGCCTACTCGATAATCGTCTCCACGCCAGGAGGAGGCGGGATCATCTCTCTGTGGGCTGCTCGTCTCTTTCCGACGTCCTGCAACCCATTCCTGCTTCAAGGTTTCTTAGATCCTTTCAATCACTGTGAACTAGAAGCTTCGATCGTCATCACCGAGTAGGATATGCCTGAATCTTGCATCTGTTCTGTCGCCGGATTCTGTGACCGCCACAAGCGGATCATGGGCGAGCGGATGCATTCGATCTGCAACGGTACGTCCGGCATCCCTGAGGAGTCCGTCGAGAAATACCGTCAGCTGTTCGCATTGCCGATGCCGGAGACACCAGTCTCAACCGCGACACGTCCACCGAAAAGAACGCAGACCGGCAAGTTCGATCCAATCCCTCGTGACCAGTGGCCAACCGCCGCCGTGCTGGTCGCGACGTTGCGGACGCCGGAAGATTCAGGAGTCGGTGACACGATCAAGAGACTGATCGGAACTGCGGGAGCCGTCTACCAGGCGGCATTCCGAGCGGTGACTGGTCACAGTTGCACGGGATGCGGATTCAGACAGACGAAGTGGAACCAATTATATCCCTACTGAGGAGCAAGACGATGCGGTGGGCCTACGGAGTCACGACGGTCAAGGAACGTGCTCGCACGTTGTTGCAGATGACACTCAGGTCATTGGAAACAGCGGGATTCCCTGATCCGAGACTGTTTGTAGATGACCCAGGAGAGATTGGGACACGGGGTCAAGAAGTGACCTATCGGAATCCTCGCATCAGAACGTTCGGCAATTGGTATCTCGGCTTGGTGGAACTGCTAGTCCGACACCCAGAGGCAGACATGTACGCGATGTTCCAGGACGACTTCGTGACGTACAAGAACCTCCGACAGTACCTGGAGCGAGTTCCGTATCCGGAGCGATCGTACTGTAACCTCTACACGTTCCCGTCGAACCAGTCACTCGCTCCTGACAAGGTCGGGTGGTTCGAGGCGAGAGAGATGGAGGATGGTTGCGGAGAGGTCTTCCACGGGAAGAGACAGCAGCTCGGCAGAGGAGCGGTGGCTCTCGTGTTCAGCAAGGAGGCTGCCGTGACCCTGCTCTCGTCACCGCACTTCGTGAGCAAGCCGCTGGAGGCTGCCAATCCCTGTCGGAAGGTCGACGGCTGCATCGTCACGGCGATGAACAAGGCCGGGTACAGAGAAATGGTACACAACCCCAGTCTGGTCCAGCACACTGGAGAGGTCAGTATGATGGAGAACCATCCCCACCTCCAGGCGACCAGCTTCCGGGGAGAGGACTTTGACGCACTGGACCTGCTCGGATGCTAGGTGACTCGGTCAAGCAAGCGTTGGAGACAGTCGGTGTCACTCAAGACAGGGTCGAACAGTGGCTGGGAAGACCCTGCAACTGCAAAGAACGGCAGGAGAGGTTGAACCAGCTCGACGCGGTCTGTCGGAGAATCCTGCGAGGTAGAATAGAGGGTGGGAAGCGGTACGTCGAAACCCTCTTGGAGTAAGTGCTATGAGCCACTGTTACTACGTCAGATGCCGGTGCGGTAAAGTGACAGACTATTTCAACAAAGGAGAGCAGGACTTGATCGACGCGGTCAAACGGTCACATGCCTGCTATCTCCTCTCATCCGTTAATTCAGGTTGGGATCTTTCTAGCTTAGAATGGCGGAGCGGGTACAGGGGACTGGCCGCGTTTCTCGGTGAGCACTTCTCTCACGGCGGGTTTGAGGTCTGTGGAGAATACTCCAACGACGTGCCGACTCCAGTAATTCCTGTCATCCCAAAGACCGTTCTCGGCGAGATCTACCTTGCTGAACTGAGAGTCGAAGTCGACGATTTGGTTCAACGGGTTCAAGACCTCAAGTCCATGTTGGAGGTGTCATGAGTGCTCTGGAAGAACTGAAGAAGTGGTGGTTGGAACAAGACCGCAGAGCTAAGTCCTCCGGCAAGCCACCGAAGGTCTGAGGTCCGCGAGGATGCGGTCCGGTCGGACCTGACAAGGAGCAAAAGCAATGAGTGACCCTATTGAAACAACCGACATGACAAACGAGGGATACAGGACTTACGAACCAGGTCCCGGAGATTTCAAGAACGGTTGCGAGCAGTTCAACGCCCTCTCGCCAATGCCTGAAAAGCCGATCTCTTTAGGCGACGGTAGATTCCTGCATATTCAATCCTGGGCGGTCTCGCAGAAGACGGATGATCACACGTATGTCGTCGTTGAGGGGTTCATCGCGAAGGAGAAGGTGAAATGACCAAGAAAGCAATCTTGCAGGTGGCTGACACTGGACCACTGGAGTCCCTGGTCGTCATGCTCAGGTCAGTCGGGTATGAGTGCTTCCTTCCAGACACGCATGTTAGATCAGAACTGCGTGGATTGGGATGCGATTGTGTACTAGATATTGAAAATCTGGTAGCAGGTTGGGGATACGCACAACCGATTGACCTCCCGATCGCTGACAAGACGATGATGCAGACGACCGATTTGTACGTCGACGTAAAGGCACATCGCAACGGTCCCAAGATCTGGAGTAAGTGGCCGAATCTGGAGAAGCGGACTCTCTGGTACAGAATCAACGGCGGCGAGCCAGAACACGTCGTCAAGCGAGATGCGGAAGGTAACGTAACAGAAGACCACGGAGATGAAATCTGCCCGCCATGTCCTATTCTTACACCGAATCTTTGGTACAGTAGTCCTTGCAAGCACGGTGCCTTAGTTCGAAATTGCTACTGCTGTCAGAACAAATCTTACTCTTGCTACCCGCCGTTCTACCGCTTCGACGACTACTTCACGAAGCACGGACGTGCGCACCTCTACGACGACCCGATCTGCCTGATCCACAACCTCCAGGGGTGGGGATACGGCAAGTTGACCGAGAGGATCAGAGCATTGGGAGTCAGATGCCACGGTCGGAGCAGTCCCGACGACCTGATCCCCCACTCCCAAGTCTCGCGGGAACTCTACTCTGCCTTGGCGATGGTCCATCTCAAAAGTTCTGACGCTCCTGGCTATGCATTGTATGAAGGTCTTGCTGCCGGATGCCCGCTGGTCGTCTCACGAAGACTGATCTGGCGGAACCGGATGCAGGAACTGTTCATCCCAGAGGAGACCTGTCTCGTCTTCGATCGGGAGACCCACGAGGGACTCACCGACCGGGACGTGGACGACTGCGAGCTGGCGATCGGAACCGCTCTTGGACGCCTGCGAGACCCGGTCCTCAACGAGCGGATCGGTATGGCGGGACGGGAACGGCTGCTGTCTCTGATGTGGGACGAGAAGAAGCAAGAGGACATTCAGTCACTCGGTCAGTTCATGGAAAGGATGTTCGGATGATGACGTTCGACGAAGTGTTCGAGACGGTTCCAGGCACCGGCTGGCTGACGAAAGAGGAGGGCAGACTTCTCCACGGGGTCGCCGGCTCCTGTGAAGGGCCGATCCTGGAGGTCGGCAGCTACTACGGCCGAAGTGCGGTCTTGCTCGCCTCGCTGGGTCGGGACGTTCACTGCGTCGACCCATTCAGCGACTTCGACTCGAACGACCCGTCTGGGGACTTCGTGTATGGTCAGTTCATGAAGAACGTCTTCCACGAGCGATGTCTGATGAACGTCCACCTGCACCGGAGAAAGATCGAGGACTGGTTTCCGATGTTCGTGTTCGGATTCGCGTATCTGGATGGCGACCATACTTACGAGGGGACGCTGGCCCAGATCGACAAGGCGACGGTCGCCGGAGTCAGGACGTTCTGCATCCACGACTACGCCCAGGAGGGTGGCGGTGTCAACATCGTCAAGGCGATCCAGAAGCGTGGTCTAGAAGTTGTCCAAGTCGTGGAGAGGATGTGTCACTGCCGATGCCCAAGATAACCTTAGAAGACGAGCGGGATTACTTGGAATGGCGTCTCGGTTCCGGTCGGTCGGTCGAGATACTTGACGTTGCCGTCGGAAGCGAGCGTAGGCAGGGACGAGGGACACGGCTCCTCGCACACCTCCTGCATGACATTCCACAAGACGCATCGTTGATCTTCGCGATCACTAGGATCAGCAATACTATCGCCCATGAGTGGTATGAGAAGAATGGGTTTCGCATCGTCGGTCGGTTACATAAGTTCTACCGGGACGGCGACGGGACTGAGAGTGCGTTGATGTACGGCAAGGACATTTGACAAGGAGCATAGAAATGCGGGTCGGAACGATAAATTATTGTTGCCAGTCAGGCTTGGGGATCTTGACCAAGGCGTTCTGGGACCACGGCATCGTCAACCAGATGTTCATCATTGAACACTCACGTCACCCGACCGAGTGGCAGTGGTATCCGCAGACGACGCCGCACTGCCCGATCGACCAGCTGGACCAGAACTCCCGTGACCTGAGGCAGTTCGTAAGTGGACTGGACGTCCTGCTCTGCTTCGAGACACCCTTCTATTGGCCAATCGTGGACTACGCCAGAAAGAACGGGGTCAAGACAGTCTGTGTTCCGATGTACGAGTGTTCGTTGCAGAACCCGCCCGCTCTCTTCGACGAGTATTGGTGTCCGTCGATGCTGGACTTGAGGTACTTTTCCGACACGCCGGAGCGAATCGGAGGAGCGGATACTGTAGAACCCTTCTCGACCACGTTCCGCTACCAAGGGGCGTTCAGTACGTTCACCCCCGTCCCGGTCAAGGTCGAGTGGCAACAGCGGACTGAAGCGAAGGTCTTCATCCACAACGCTGGTCACGGTGGTCTGAAAGGTCGCAACGGGACAAAAGAGCTGGTCGAGGCTCTCAAGTACATCAAGACAAGTCCAACTATCGTTATCAACAGTCAATCCCCCATAGACGAACAAGTCATCGGACCAGGTATTCTCCCAGGAGCGAAAGACTTACGAGCAGAGCGTGATTGTAATGGCAATAGAAAGTACGATTTGAAACTCAACGATGTGTCTGTGACTCTTCAGATCGGTACTCGATCAGATAACCTCCTCTACTCAGAGGGAGACGTCTTCATCTTCCCGGAGAAGTTCAACGGTCTCTCCCTCCCACTCCAGGAGGCGAGAGCGGCGGGAATGCTTGTGATGGCGACGTCGAGATACCCGATGACAACCTGGCTCCCTTCTACAGTTCCTATCAGAACTTGGAAAATGGAAAGCTACGTCGGGGAAGAAATCACCGAATGCCTCGACCCACTGATCCCGACTGTGACGACCGTCAAGAACCGGATCGGACCGCCGTACATGGAGTTCGACGAGGCGGTCATCGACCCACGAGCGATCGCTGCCAAAATTGATGAGTGGTACGGTCGAGATCTGACCAACTACTCCCTCTCAGGAAAAGAGTGGGCTGAGTCGATGAGTTGGGAGAAGTTGGGACCGAAATACCTCGAATTGTTAGAGAGGTTGAAATGAGGATCGGATACGTTGCAAAATTTGATTCGGGCGGAAATGAAGATGAGAATGCGATCTACTTCGCATTGGAGCAGCTTGGCCATAAGGTCGAGAGACTCCGCGAGCAACGGGGTCAGGCAGCTCACAAGTTAGAGTGTGACTTCCTGCTGTTCCACCACTGGTTCGATCCGGAGTCGCTGAGCCAGGTCAGAGTACCGAGAGCATTTTGGAATTTCGACTTGGTCACATATCCTGATCCGACCCTCAAGGAGAGGAACGAGAGACGGGTCCACTGGATGGAGACGGTCACCCCGCTCGTGGATGTCGGATTCTGCACGGACGGAGACTGGGTTGCCCAAGACACGACCGGAAAGCTGGTCTGGCTGACCCAGGGAGCCGACGAGCGAATGGTCGGGAGGGGGCAGCCGAAGTACCCGAACAACCCGCCGGTCCTGTTCACCGGGACTCACCGGGGAGGCGGGCAGGGTCGCGAGGCGTTCGTCAGGCACATGCTGGACAGGTGGCACGACGAGTTCATGCAAGTCAAGGGGGTCCACGGCAGAGACCTCGCAGACTTCATCGCGTCCTCTCAGGTCTGCGTCGCCCCCGACCACCCGGCAACCGACTGCTACTGGAGCAACAGAGTATTTCTTACAGCTGGATTCGGCGGTTGTCTCCTCCACCCCGCTTGCGAGACACTCAAGAGCCAATACAAGCAAGGCGAGGAGATCTTCTTCTACAGCACTCAGCAGGACTTCGACGAGAAGCTGGAATCGTTGCTCAAGAGTCCCTCGCTCTGCCAGACGATCGGCGATCAGGCGTACCAACGGACGATGAAGGAACATCTGTACCGTCACAGGTGCGAGAAGTTAGTTCAAGTCATGAAAGAGAGATGTGGACTGTGAGTAAACCTCCCGAACCGATCTTATCGACAGATTATTGGAAAGATCGCTTGGCTGTCCAAGGTCGAAACGAGCGGCACAAGGCGATCTTCATCACGCCCAAGGAGAACTGGGACGCGATCGCCGAGAAGCACCGGACGATCCTCGCCCAGCACGTCCATCCAGAGCACAGCGTGCTGGACGCGGGGTGTGCCTGGGGACGGCTGCTGGACCTGATGCCGACAGACTGGAGAGGGTTCTACCTCGGCGTGGACCTGTCGCCGGACTTCGTCGATCTGGCTAAGCAAGAGCACCCTGAGAGACCGTTTCTCGTCGGAGACCTAAGAGGACTGCCACTGACCGACGACATGTTCGATCTGGCCGTCCTCATCAGCATTAGGCCGATGGTGAGACGGAACTTGGATGAAGAGACCTGGGAAGTGATGCGGGCAGAGCTGAGACGGGTCTGCCGTCGCCTGCTGTACCTTGAGTACGACCCGCTCGATGAAGGATCAGTTGAACAAGGAGAAACGAAATGAACAGAAAAGAACTGGAGAGAATTGGTCTGCTTCTCAACTGTGGTGGAAAAGGTGGGAAACCAGGAGTCTGTCCACTTCCAGGTACAGTCAGTCCTGCCGTTAAAGACACAAAACATCCTGTCTATTATCACACAACAGAAACAAAGAACCTGCCAAGTATTAAGAAACGAGGACTAATTCCTGGTGGTGGAAGAGATCAATCTAAGAATACAGGATACGAGTCGGGAGCAGAAGACCTACAAGGGGTCTATGTACATCACGACCTCAAACTCGCTCGTGGACAATTTGATGCCACTAACTTACCTGGGAGTAAACAGACTCTTCTGAGAATCAAGCCTTCTGTCTCGCATAGAAAAGCCTTAGTGGAGTCAAAATTTTCAGGTGACTTGGCTTTTGTAGATTCTATTCATCCAAAACATATTGAAAGACTCGACCCAAAAACAAAGACCTGGAAGAAATTGTAATCTATCAACTACTCGGAGCAACAGAATGAGACCAATTCAAAACGTGAACGTGGCAGTCGTCGGCGGGGCGGGCTTCTTAGGGAGTCACCTTGTCAACCACTTGATCGACGATCGTGACTGTGATGTGCTGGTGCTGGACAATCTTTGCGTCGGGAGACGTGAATTCGTCCACGAGAAGGCGACGTTCCACCACTGCGACATCACGAAGAGCGAGGCACACCTGCGGAACGTCTTCCAAGAGCACGAGACACAGTTCGTGTTCAACTATTGTGCTCACCCCTACATCCCCGACTCGTTCGTCCGCCCTCTCCACGTCTTCGAAGTGAACGCAACTGGGGCGATGAACGTGATAAATGCATCTCAAGAAGCTGGATGCGAGGCAGTCCTCCAAGTGTCAAGCGCAGAAATTTATGGTAGTGCAACTGACTCCGACGACAAAATCGACGAGGAATTTCCTGCTCGTCCACATTCGTCCTATGGTGCAAGCAAATTAGCGATCGACGCTATGTGCCAAGTTCGATGGAAAGAGGCACAAACTCCGGTGATTGCGCTTCGTCAATTTAACGCATACGGGCCGAGAGAGACCCACAGTTATGTGATCCCTGAGATCATTTCCCAAATTCACCAGGAACTCAAACTCGGGAAGTCGATGTGGCCGAGAACCGTTAAACTCGGCAACAACTCATTTCGTGATTTTCAATACGCTGCTGATGCAGTGAAAATGGCAACAGAATTGCTTGAAAATGGGGACTTCGGAGAAGTTTACAACATGGGGAGTGAGACAGGAGTTCAGATCTACGACTTAGCAGTATTGATTGGTCGATTGATGGGATGCGACATCACCGTGGAAGTAGATGAGAGTCGGAAACGACCATGGGAAATCTGGCGGTTACGATCAGATAATACGAAGATCAACAGCGTTGTTTCCTACCGACATCAGACATCTTTTGAAGATGGGCTGCTTAAGACAATCAACGATTTTCGTACCAATGGTGACAAGTGGATCTGGGAGTAATTACTTAACATGATTCCACCTGAATCCACTTATTACTCTTTCAATAGTAGATCGGTTGACGCCGAGCCGCCTAGCAATGGCAGCTTGTCCATGAATTGGGTGTCTAGGAATGTATGTCTCTCTAATCTCCCTGACAAGTTCGTCAGTCAGTTTAGCCATCCCGTGGACTTCGCCCCGACGGACCTCCTCTGGTTTCGTGTACGCACCATTTCGGTATCCAAATGCAGACCTCCCTTTATTACATCTGTCTTGGGTATTATCTTGAGTAGTGCCAAGAAACAGATGCGAAGGGCGGACACAAAGAGGGTTATCACAACTATGAAGAACTTGCAACCCTATCGGAATTGATCCAAAGTGAAGCACCCAAGAGACACGATGAGAACGAGTTTCACCGTATGCTCCAAATCCTCCGTACCCGTCGCTAAAAGTGCCAGCCGTCCAGTTCCAACACCCTTTACCTCGTTCTTTTCTAACCTTGTTCCAGAACCGAATCTCAATAGGCTGTCTGTCAAAGATACCTCTTGGCATGATCAGTTACTCCACTTGTAACCCACAGAAAAGAATCGCGGCAGACGAATGTGGTGTTCGCTTTTCGGATGCCTCCTAGCCGCGCCTCTAGTATAGGATATATCAAGATGAGAAACTACGGTAAGACGGTACGAGACTTCGGACTCGGTGTCGTCACGGTCGCCGGATTGTGGGGAGCGATAGTACTCACTCCTCCTAGCGAACAAGTCGTTGGCAGCAAGTCGCGTCATCCTCAGTGGCCGAAGGTGAGCAAGGAGTTCGTCCGAAAGAATCCCGAATGTGCCGTGTGCGGGCAGCGAGACCAGGTCCAGGCTCACCACGTCATCCCGTTTTCCCAGGACGCGACCGGGGACGAGGACGGAGACGGTATCGTCAACGAGCTGGACGAGGACAACCTGATTCCACTGTGCGTGACAGGTCCGGGTCACATGAACTGTCATCTGATCTTCGGGCACCTGGGGAACTTCCAGTCGAAGGGCAACCCGAACGTCCGCGAGGACGCCAAGCGGGTCAGGGCGATGTTGAAGTCAATCAAATTCTAGGAACAGATGATGGGAGTCAAAGCATCACAAGGAAAGATGACTGAACCACTATGTTACCTGAAGGACCATCGGTGGCACGGACCTCCCGGATACGTAATCTTGTCTCAAGACAGTCAGGGGATGAAGTCGTTCCTCATCGCTTGTCCGAGATGTGGTGAAATCGGAGCAGCGAGACAAGGACAGCACTGGACTCCAACAAGTGGCGATTGGGACGATGTGACGAGTCTATCGCTGTCTCCGAGTATCGCTAAGTCCTGTTGTGGCTGGCATGGATATCTGACGAACGGCGAATTTGTACCTTGTTAGGAGCAAATGATGGAAGCGTACCAAGAACTGGAAGTGAAATTCGCCGAGTGGAATTCTTTGGACCCCGCCGGGATGGTCGCCTGTTCCAGCGGGACGGCGGCGTTGCACCTAGCCCTCGAAGCGATGAATAACGTGCCAGAAGGTCGAGTGATTCTACCGGACTTAACAATGGTTGCCTGTCCACGAGCGGTCGTCATGAGCGGAAAGGACTGTCGGTTCGTAGACTGCGGAGACGACTTGCAGATCAACTCATACTTGATCGAATCCCAAGTCATACCGCTCGTCGACACGATCATGGCAGTCCACATCTACGGTCGGACCTGCGACATGGTCAACATCAGCGGCATCACTTATCGCTCCGGACTGATGGTTGTCGAGGACTTGGCCGAGGTCCATGGAGTACGACCTCATGCCTCGACTGACGCCGCTTGCTGGTCCTTCTACAAGAACAAGATCGTGGCGGGAGAAGAAGGAGGTGCAGTATGGTTCAGAGACCTGGAACACGCGAAGCTGGCGAGGCAGCTGCGGAGTCTCGGTTTCACGGACGCTCATGACTTCACCCATGTTGCTAGAGGGATGAATTATCGCCTGAGCAACTGCCACGCCTCGCTGATCCTGCCATCGCTCGCCGATGCGGACGCGAACCTGGAGAGACGCAGGCAGGTTGAGCGTTGGTACGACGACCGAGTTCCGATCGAATGGAGGATGCCGCCGAGGGACGTCGTGTGGGTCTACGACTTGAGAATACCTGAAATGGTCTCGGAGCAGCAGGACCGACTCGTGAGGGAGATGAACCAGAGGGGAGTCGCCGCGAGGCACTGCTTCAAGCCCATGACGACGATGCCTGAGTGGCGGGGTCAGCAGCCGGTCTCGCCGAACGCTCTCCGTCTCAGTCGCGAAATTATCTATCTCCCAGTCCAGCCGAGTATGACCGAGGCGGACGTGACGAGGATCGTAGATGACCTGATGAAAGTGTACCAAACAACCCAGACGGATCAGAGTTCGCGATAGAAGACGTCATTCTATTCGATCTTGTCACCGTCACTGCAACAGGCTTAATGCAGTCAATCCCTGCGTGGGTTGCTAGTTTGAAATTCACCACCCGCCTCTCTCCACTCCTTCGATTTGCTCCCGAAGATGGCTGAGAGTGCGGGCGGTGTTTTGTTATGTGAGCGGCTTCGCAATCAACTCGTCGAAGGTCCTCAGGTCTTTCCCTCGGTGTGAGTCAATCCACACGGTCACGTTGTTTGGTCCGCCTGCGTTGAATGCCCCGTTCCTCCTCACGCACACTCCGTTACCCCACTCGATGGAGACAGGTGACGAGACAAGTGGTCCGTAGACTCCGATCGCTCTGGTAAGAACGTCGAGAGCATTCTCAATCTCCTCAACACTCGGTTGTCCTTTGAACAAAGTCATCTCACACCCTCCCATACTTATCAGAAATTCGGATGATGTCATCCTCATTACACTCGCCGGTCTGCAACTCGTAGATGACCAGCTCGGCAGAAGTCGCCTCGACTGAGTGCCTCTGCTCCTTGCCGATCACAATCGTATCACCGACAGTCAGCAGCCGCTCGGAGCCGTCGAGGTTCAGCAGACCGATGCCTCTCACGACCGTCCAGACTTCACTTCTTCGGAGATGGTACTGGTACGAGATCGCCTCACTCTCCGTAAGAGTGAGTCGCTTGAGGAGGGCGTCTGGCCCTCGCCACAGGACCTGGTAGTTGCCCCACGGCTTCTCCACGATCGGTTCCGCCATCATTCCTCCAAAGTAAGTTGAATCCCTTACGCTCCTAGGACCTCCGAGGATCACCTCAGACCGCGTCGGAGCTGGGAACGTACCCTTTTCCCGTATTTCGGCTCCGAGAGGCCCTGCGACCCACGGCGGATACCGAGCGACGTTCTAAGGAGTGCCCATGAGGGTAAGTTTAGTCTCGGCAGCCTCCCGGCAGTGCTCTTCACAGCAGCCGACCTGGTGCGTCATTTCACAAACCCACGCCACTTCGCCAAAGAACAGTGGATCACGACAGATCGAACACGTCTCATCCCGGTCCAGAGTGACTCGTTGGATCTGCGGTGACGGCAGTTCGACCGGAACGAACCGATCGTACATCTCGTCCAGTATCTCTCGCTGATCTTGAGCAGCTTCTCGTTCGACGTATCTGTCCCAAGAGTCGTTCATCTGATTGCTCCTGTAAAGAGGTTGGAAAAGTGCAGTCCTCGCGGTTATCGCCGACGGCTGACTGCTTCCACCGTTCGCATTCTCGCACCCGTGTTATGGTACGCAGAGGGTTGGTCGTCCTCACTTGCATGCGGCACCGCGAGGCACCGGGACACGCGAGTCAGAGGACGTGAAGAAAGGAGTCCATCCTACTGTCTGCTCAACTGAGGGCAAGTCCGTGCCCGTAATCACCCAGTCTATTCTAAACTATGGAAACTCCGTATTCTCTACGTTCTGAACCAAGTCGTCGTCACTCAGGTTGTTGATTGTTCCCATCTTCTTCAACTTTGCACGAGGCACTTTGTAAGAGGAAACGAAGCGAGTCCCCTTTTGAAGAATAGTGGTTTTGTTATTGATTGTTTTCTTACAACAGAAGCACCTGTATCTCGGTGTCTCACACCAGCTTCCAATGAATGGTTGGCTGAGCTCTACGACCGGGTGCGTGCAGTTACGTCGATTCACGATACTTTCCTCCACTGGAACAAGAACTTGGGGTCGAACTTCCCACCGCA
>ERZ1292625.1299-Hain-H41-01um-R1-1299-length-30648-cov-10_pt3 | contig 15228 bp, 9 predicted proteins | sample MGYA00564400_ERZ1292625 | MGnify/ENA primary metagenome ERZ1292625 (study PRJEB36523, sample SAMEA6512639) | groundwater metagenome | collected 2019-01-08 | study: AquaDiva: Metagenomics assemblies of 32 groundwater samples | reverse complement strand
GGTTGACAAAGTGTAGATCTTTATTATGATAAATAGAGTAATCTGCGTCGAAAACAGATTCGCCGAAAGCCCGAGGGGGATGACGGAATATTGTAAGTAAGGAAGAAAAAATCAGCATTATGGAAAGTGATAAAGTATTTCTCGAGTACGTTATTAAGGCGCTTGTGGATAGTCCGGACGCGGTAAAGATCAATCGAAAGGTTGATGAAATGGGCGTTCTCTTAACTCTTGATATTGATTCGGCTGACATGGGCAAGATTATTGGCCGAAGCGGCAATACCGCCAAAGCCATCAGAACATTGCTTCGAGTTGTCGGTATGAAGAACAATGCCCGAGTGAATTTGAAAATCAACGAGCCTGAAGGCGGACGGCACACCGGCGTATCAGCAAGTATTGATCAAGCGATGGAAGAACTCAAAGCGTAATATTCAATTGTTTATATAGAAAAAAAGAAAAAGCCGTGCTACCATGAGGGCACGGCTTTTTCTTTCGGCCAGAGATAATGATTTTTCATATTATCACCATTTTTCCGGAGATGTTTGATTCATACCTCAATGAGTCCATTGTGGCGCGCGCCCGCAAAGAGAAAAAAATAACGGTCAAATTTTATAATCCTCGTGATTTTACGAAAGACAAGCACCGCAGGATTGACGGCAGTCCTTATGGGGGAGGACCTGGTATGGTCATGCAGGCGGAACCGATACTGCGCGCGGTACAAAAGGCACGCGGGAAAAAGAAGCGCATCAAGGTATATTTGCTTTCCCCCAACGGGAAAGAATTCACCAACAAAGTGGCGCGCGATCTCCTCTCTTCCTATGCGGACATTATTTTAATCGCCGGGCGCTATGAGGGGGTTGATGCGCGCGTAAAAAGAATACTGCGTGCGGAGGAGATCTCCGTGGGTCCTTATGTACTCACCGGCGGCGAACTTCCGGCTATGGTTATCATTGACGCGGTGGCGCGGCAGATCAAAGGAGTGCTTGGCAGTGAGGAGTCTATTGAGGAAGAACGAGTGGCAAGTAGAGAAACATATACCCGGCCCGAAACCCTCATGTTCAAGGGGAAAAAGTATACAGTTCCCAAAGTCCTGCTTTCAGGGAACCATAAAAAAATAGAGGAGTGGAGGAAGGAAAGGAGGAGCAGGTAAATTATCCCCAACTGCGGTTTTTGGCCATCCTTGACAGCACTAGAGGGAGGGGGTATACTCTTACAAAATCTGGAGGATTGAGTTTCGGCGGCGCTGCTATAGAGGACAGAGGGAACAAAATTTAAAAAGTATCATTGGGCGTTTCAATTCTTTGTCTCACTCAATCATAACTTCATAAAGTAAGAAGCCTTAAAGAGGTAGGTTTATCTTTTTGTCCTACTTGTCTTTTTGTTTCTTTTTTTGCGTTTGCATTTTTAATTATTCGTATAAAGTAGTGCCACTCTATATATTATGCAGAAAGAGAAAAAATATTTTTCACGCTACAAAGAACCGCTGGTTGGCGTACCGAATTTGGTGGAGAACCAAGTCGCATCGTTCAAATGGCTCATTGCCGAAGGCATCAAGGAAATATTTGATGAATTTTCTCCCATACAGGATTATTCAGGGAAAAAATTTGAACTTGAATTTACCTCTTTTGAAATATCCGAGCCGAAATTTGACGAATACCACGCCAAAGAGCAAGAGGCGACCTATGAAGCGCCAATGCGCGTCAAAGTAAAACTCACGAATAAGACACTGAAGACGTCAAAAGAACAAGAGATCTTTATGGCGGATTTTCCATTGATGACCAATCACGGCACGTTTATCATCAATGGCGTAGAACGCGTGGTTGTTCCGCAACTGGCGCGCAGCTTCGGTGTGCTTTTTACGGCGCAAGAGATCAAGGGTAAAAAATACTTCGGAGCAAAAATCATTCCCGCGCGCGGAGCATGGATTGAGATAGAGTCAGATCCGGACGGCGCCATGTATGCGCGCATTGATAAAAAGAGAAGGTTTCCGGTGAGCTCGCTCTTGCGCGCGTTGGCCGACATGTCGGATGAAAAAATTGTCAAACTTTTTGGCAGTGACGCGCATGTGACGGAGGTGATACAAGCGTCTTTTGCCAAAGATACGGCGAAAACAGCCAATGATTCATATATTGAGATACATAAGCGCCTGCGAGACGGTGAAATGGTTACCCCCGAGAACGCAAAGGAATTCATCAAATCGATTTTCAGCGAAGAAAAGTATAACCTTTCAGCGGTAGGACGTTTTCGCTTTAACAAGCGCTTCGGCAAGGCCACAGACAAGAAAGCGTTAGAACAAAAAACACTCTCCATTGATGATTTCGTCGTTATCCTTGAGCAGATCATTAAGCTCGGCGTGACCCTTCACGCACGAGAAGATAATATTGACCACTTGGGTTCACGGCGCGTGCGCTATTTTGGTGAAATGATCCAGCAAAAGATCCGCGTGGGCATGATCCAGATGAAGAGGAATATTCAGGATCGTATGTCCACCATTGACGTGGATACGACGCTTCCCATTCAATTCATCAGCCCGAGACCTCTTCAGGCGCGTATCAAAGAATTCTTTACGACCAACCAGCTTTCCCAGTTCATGAACCAGGAGAATGTGCTGGCGGAAATAGAACACCTGCGCACCCTCTCCGCTCTTGGGCCGGGGGGTCTTACTCGCGAACGCGCGGGACTTGAGGTTCGAGACGTACACCCTTCACATTACGGCAGAGTGTGCCCGATACATACCCCCGAAGGTCCGAATATCGGTCTTATTCTCCACCTTTCCACGTATGCGCGGACCAATGAATTCGGCATGATAGAAACTCCCTACGCGCGGGTGAAAAACGGAAAGATCACGAGTGAAGTGGAATTTCTCAACGCTTTTGAGGAAGAGAAATATAAAATTGCTCACGGAGCTACCGCCTATGACAAGAACGGCAACATCACGAATGACAAGGTGGAGGTCAGAAAAGGAGGACGTCCGGAGTTGATCTTGCGTGAGCACGTTGATTTCATTGATATCGCGCCTAATCAGGCATTCTCAATCGCGACGTCCATGATCCCATTCCTTGAACACGACGACGCGAACCGAGCGCTCATGGGTTCCAACATGCAAAAACAGGCGGTACCCTGCGTTGTTCCCGAGTTGCCGCTTGTGGCAACCGGAGTTGAGGAACGCGCCGCGCGCGATACGGGACGGCTGGTGATCGCTCTTGAAGATGGTGTGGTGACGAGCATGGACGCGCGAGAGATCACTGTCCAGGGAAAGAAGGCCCTCCATAAGCACAAACTGGTCAATTTCTCACGAACGAACAGCTTTACGATGTTCCACCAGCGTCCCATCGTGGCGGTAGGACAGAAAGTGAAGAAGGGGGAAGTGCTCGCGGATACTTCTTCTTCTGATGCCGGACAGATCGCATTGGGGCAAAACGTACTCGTGGCATTCATGTCATGGGACGGTTCAAACTACGAAGACGCCATCGTTATCTCGGAGCGCCTCGTGAAAGAAAGTAAATTCTCCAGCATCAAGGTGGATGAATTTGTGGTGAATGTTCGCGATACAAAACTCGGCCCTGAGATCACGACTCATGATATTCCAAACGTCGGAGAAGTAAAACTGAAAGACCTTGATGAAGAGGGAATCGTGCGAATCGGCGCCGAGGTGGGACCGAACGATATTTTAGTGGGAAAGATCACCCCTAAAGGCGAAACGGAGCTGACACCGGAAGAGCGATTGCTCCGCTCCATTTTCGGAGAGAAAGCGCGTGACGTAAAAGATACGTCGCTTCGCATGGAGCATGGCAAACGCGGACGGGTCATCGGCGTCAAGGTATTCTCTCGCGAAAAAGGAGACACTCTTGATTCAGGCATCACCAAGCGTATTCATATTGAAGTTGCGACACTGCGCAACGTCTCCGTGGGAGACAAACTCGCGGGTCGGCACGGCAACAAAGGAGTGGTCTCGCGTGTTCTTCCGGAAGAGGAGATGCCGTATATGGCTGACGGAACACCGATTGACATCGTTCTGACACCCCTTGGCGTGCCGTCTCGTATGAATTTGGGACAAGTATTGGAACTTCATTTGGGCCTTGCCGCCCATACGCTGAATTACCAGGCGATCACACCGGTATTCTTGGGAGCAACCGAAGGAGAGATCCAAGAAGAATTGAGCAAAGCAGGTTTTGCTACAGACGGAAAGGTAAAACTCTACGATGGAAGAACGGGCGAGGCGTTTAGCCAAAATATTGCCATCGGATACATGTACATGCTGAAGTTAAACCACATGGTGGGGGACAAGATACATATGCGCTCCATCGGTCCCTATTCGCTCATTACTCAACAGCCTCTTGGCGGTAAAGCGCAAGGAGGCGGACAGCGATTTGGAGAAATGGAAGTGTGGGCGCTTGAAGGATACGGCGCGGCACACGCATTACGTGAAATGCTTACCATCAAATCAGACGATATCGTAGGTCGAGCCGCAGCATTTGATGCTATTGTAAAGGGTGAAAAGATCAAACAACCGGGCCTTCCGGCATCATTCAATGTGCTGTTGAATAACTTGAGAGGACTTGCGCTTGACATAGACCTGAAGCGAAAGGGCGACTCAAAGTAAAAGGTTTAACACCATTTATCAAGCGTAATAGTACTCTCACTAACACCATGAAAGATAACAGAGAACAACATCTCCAAGACTTTGATTCAATCTCAATTAATCTGGCTTCCCCGGAGCGTATCAGGGAGTGGTCATATGGAGAGGTAACAAAACCGGAGACCATCAATTACAGAACGGGACGCAGCGAGCGTGGCGGTCTCTTTGATGAGCGCATTTTCGGCCCCGAGAAAGATTATGAATGTTATTGCGGAAAATATCGTCGGATCAGGTACAAAGGAATCATCTGCGAGAAGTGCGGCGTTGAAGTGACGAAGAGCATCGTGCGCCGTGAGCGCATGGGTCATATTGAGTTGGCGAGCCCGGTTGCGCACATTTGGTTTTTGCGCGGCATACCTTCACGCATGGCACTTTTGCTCGACATTACCGCAACAGACCTGGAAAAAGTCATCTATTTTGCGGGATACATTGTCGTGTCGGTAAACGAAGAAGAGAAAGCGCAGGTGATGAAGAATCTCGATGCTGAATATAAGACAAAGATAAAACAGCTCTCCGACGATAAAGCGAAAGAAGAGATAAAGGGATTTTTACAGAATACCAAAAAAGAAGTGCAGAGCATAGAACCGGGTACTGTTTTGAACGAAGCGATGTTCCACAAGTTTTCGCTGAAATACGGAACGGTGTTTGAAGCGGGTATCGGTGCCGAGGCGATTTATAATATCTGCAAGAAGATCGATCTGGAGCAATTGGCCGTAGCGCTTGATGAAAAGCTTGTGAAGGCCGGTGCCGCGGAGAGGTCAAAACTGCAAAAACGCCTGAGCCTCGTGCGCTCAATGATCAACTCGCGCACAAGACCGGAATGGATGTTTCTTACGCTGATCCCCATCATCCCGCCGGGACTTCGTCCGATGGTGGCACTTGAAGGAGGGAGGCACGCAACCTCCGATGTGAATGACCTGTATCGAAGGGTGATCAATAGGAATAATCGATTGGGGAAATTGAAGGAGATTAGCGCTCCGGATGTTATTTTGCGCAATGAAAAAAGAATTCTCCAAGAAGCCGTGGACGCGCTCATTGACAACTCAATGCGGCACCAATCACAGGTTGCGATGAGTCAGTCACAGCGAAGGACGCTGAAATCCCTCGCAGACAGCTTGAAAGGAAAACAAGGATATTTCAGACAAAATCTGCTCGGTAAACGTGTGGACTATTCCGGCCGCTCCGTTATCGTGGTAGGTTCAAATTTGCATTTGGGGCAATGCGGCCTTCCCAAACACATGGCACTGGAATTGTTCAGGCCGTTCGTGATCTCAAAACTTTTGGAGCGTGAATTGGCGTACAATATTCGCGGTTCCAATCGTCTCATTGACGAAGGGATACCGGAAGTGTGGGCGATACTGGAAGAAGTGATCAAAAACAAAAGAGTGCTCCTTAACCGTGCGCCAACACTGCACCGTCTCGGTATTCAGGCGTTTCAGCCGGTATTGATCGAAGGCAACGCGATTCAGGTGCATCCTTTGGTATGTACGGCATTCAACGCTGACTTTGACGGCGACCAGATGGCAGTCCATGTTCCTTTGGGAGAAGAGGCACAAGCGGAAGCGGCCACGCTCATGTCATCAGAAACCAACCTACTCGGTCCGGGTTCCGGCGAGCCTATCGTGAATCCTTCCCAGGATATTGTGCTCGGGTGTTATTGGATGACCAAAATAATTGATGGAGAAAAAGGCGAAGGAAAGATATTTCCGACGCCGAACAGCGCCATTACCGCTCACGATTTTGGAGAAGTCGGGTTCCGCGCAAAAATAAAAGTGATGGGAACCGACAGCCCGCGATACGCTACATTTGAAGGAAAACCATTTGAAACTTCAGTGGGACGCCTTTTGTTCAATGGCGTGTTGCCGCGCGATTTTGCTTACATCAATAAGGAAATTAAAAAGAAGGATCTTTCCAGCATTGTGAATGATCTCATCGGGAAATATGGCATCAAGAATACGCCGCCGATCCTTGATAAGATAAAAGCGTTCGGCTTCAAATATGCGACGCACTCCGGCATTACCTGGAGTATGACCGATATTAAAGTGCCGGTGGAGAAGAAAGAGCTCGTGAAAAACGGAAGAGAGGAAGTGGCAAGGATCACTGCACAGTACAACGACGGCCTTCTTTCCGAAGAAGAACGATTTCGAAAAGTGATTGAAGTATGGCAAGAGGTGCGAAATGAAATTGAGAAAGTAATGCCCGGGACACTGGAAAAGAATGGTCCGGTAAATGATATGATCACTTCCGGCGCAAGAGGCAGTATCTCTCAAGTGGTGCAGATGTCGGGCATGAAAGGCCTTATTGTCAATACCGCAGGAGAAACTATTGATTTTCCCATTATTCCTTCAAACAAAGAAGGGCTTTCTCCGCTTGAGTATTTCGTCACCACGCACGGTTCAAGAAAAGGTCTTGCCGATACCGCCCTCAACACGGCGCGTGCGGGGTATCTGACGAGACGCCTGGTGTATGTTGCCGACAACGCGATCATCATGGAAGAAGACTGCGGTACGAAAGAAGGAAGAGCGATTGCACGCAAGAATGTTTCCGGATTTGACGTATCTCTTGCAAGAAATATCAAAGGGAGGATTATTGCAGAGGATATCGTTTCTCCCGACGGAGAGGTGTTATACAAAAAAGGAACACTGCTTTCCAGAGAGGACGCACAACGTGTTGAAGATGCGGATATTCTTGAGGTGGTTGTTCGTTCGCCGCTTTCCTGTAAGGCCGTGAATGGATTATGCCGATATTGCTATGGTATAGATCTTGGAAGAAATGAATTGGTAAAGTTGGGCGAACCCGTTGGTATTGTAGCGGCACAGGCGATCGGTGAGCCGGGGACACAGTTAACGATGAGAACGTTTCATTCCGGTGGTATCGCATCGGTGGGAGGAGATATCACGATGGGTCTGCCTCGCGTGGAAGAAGTTTTTGAGCGAAGAATGCCCAAGTCAAAAGCAGTGGTCTCCGCGACTGACGGCAAGGTGATGGAAGTAAAGAGCGAAGGCAAAGATAAGATGATCAAGATTTTGGCCGACATTGAGTCCGTAAAGAAGGGAAAGAGCAATGAAATAGAATACGCCGTTCCCTTTAAACGAACTCCGCTGGTTAAGGTCGGAGGTGATGTGAAGAAAGGCGATATCTTGACCGATGGTTCAGTGGATATTGAAGAACTCGCTAAATATTCCAGCGCTGAAGTGGTGGAAGAGTACATCATTAATGAAATCAATAAAATTTATGAATTGCAAGGCGCGACAATCTCACGGAAGCATATTGAGGTTATTGTGCGCCAGATGTTTTCAAGGGTGAAGATCAAGATCGCCGGTGATTCAAAATTCGTACCCGGTGAGATCGTTGAAAGTTCAGAACTTTTCATTGAGAATGAACGCTTGAACAAAGAGGGGAAAGAGCCTGCAAAAGCAAAACAACTGGTGTTGGGAATTACCGAAGTATCATTGACCACCAAAAGTTTCTTATCGGCGGCCTCATTCCAGCATACGTCACGCGTGTTGATCAACGTTGCCATTAAGGGGACGGTAGACCACTTGAAGGGTCTCAAAGAAAACATAATCATCGGCCGATTGATCCCTGCCGGAACAGGATTCGGAAAAAGAGAAGAAGTTGTTGCCAAGGAAGTGGAAGATGAGGGGAATGCGTAAGAGCGCTGTCTCCCTCCGGTTTGTGAGCTGTACTACACTCGTCGGAAGAGTACGTTAAAAGAAGCTTTATCGTGAACTCTGTCGCTCCATATGTCAGGGAATAGCGTTGAACAAATTAAGGGAAGACTATCCATCGTTGACGTTGTCGGCTCTTACATAAAACTTGAAAAAGCGGGGGGAAACTTCCGGGCGGTTTGTCCCTTTCACGCGGAGCGCACTCCGAGCTTCTTTGTCTCTCCGGTGCGTGATTCTTATCATTGTTTTGGTTGTAACCGAGGCGGGGATATTTTTTCTTTTGTTGAGGAGATTGAAGGGATTGATTTCAAAGGAGCGCTCAAGGTGCTCGCCGACAAGGCCGGAGTCACACTTCTAGAAGTGAATCCGGCGCTCCGTTCGGAAAAAGAACAGCTCTACGAAATTTTAGAGGAAGCGACAAAACTCTTCCAGTGGAATCTTATAAAAAACAAAGAGGCGCTTTCGTATCTCTATGGGCGCGGCGTAACGGCCGATACCTTGAAGCAGTTTCGCATCGGTTTTGCTCCGGAGAGTTGGAGTTTTGTGCGTGACGCGCTCGCAGCCAAGGGATTCAAGGAACAAGAAATGGAAAAAGCGGGACTCATTATCAAATCGCCGAAAGGATATTACGACAGGTTCCGCAGTCGCATCATGTTCCCACTTGCCGACAGCGCAGGGCGTGTCGTCGGCTTTTCGGGGAGGATATTCGGAGACGAGGAAAATAAAATGGGAAAATATATCAACAGTCCCGAAACGATACTTTTCAGCAAGTCCCAACTGTTATATGGGTATGACAAGGCAAAATCGGAGATACGGAAACAAAACGCGTGCATATTAGTAGAAGGGCAAATGGACCTTCTTATGGCGCACCAAGTAGGGTTTCCCAATACCGTCGCCGTGTCAGGCACCGCACTTACCGATTCGCATGTGCGCATGATAAAACGTTTGGCGAACACGCTCATCATAGCTTTTGACGCCGATCCTGCCGGCAACTCCGCGTCAGGCAAGGGCGCTCTCACCGGCATGTCTCTTGGTATGGATGTAAAAGTGGTGCCGATGCCGCAGGGGCTTGACCCGGCCGATGTGATCGCCAAGAATCTCGACCTGTGGAAGAAAAATCTGAAAGAGGCAAAGCACATCGTTCATTTTTATCTTGATGTACTGGAAGAAAAACATCTCGAGTCCAGAGAGTTTCGCGTCGCGGTGGGGAAACTCGTTCTTCCTTTCATTAAGCAGATGGGAAACAAAATAGAGCAGGCGCATTTTGTTGAAGAAGTTGCAAAGCGACTCAGTATTCCGCAAGAACCGATTTGGGCGGAACTGGAAAAGATGCCGATCCCCAGTGCTGGAGGCGTTTTGAAAGAAGAGGTAGAGCCAATACTCAAAGAAATTCCGCGCGGCAGAAAAGATATCATTGAACAGCAGATCATGAGCATTCTTTTTTGGCAGGAGAGTCTTAAAAAACCGGCCATATCAATAGGAAATCAGGAGAAACATTTGGAGGACGTTGTCGGTCGGCAACGCATGGAGAAGTTAAGGCAAGTGTCTGCCGACGAGAAACGAGAGCGCGTATTTGAGGTAGAGATCTACTTTGAAGGGGAAAGAGACGTGGGTCATGAGCTTGGTGAACTCTTCACGCAATTGGAGAAAGAAGCGGCGCGAAATGCCTTTGCCGTCGCCATGGGGGAGCTCAAAGAAGCCGAGGAGAGTGGCGACACAACCCGCGTCTCCAAGCTCTTACAGAAATGCCAGGAACTTGCAAAACAGATAAAGTGGGGCTAGTGTATGCACATGTGCTTGTTAGCAGAGAGAATTTTAATATATAATACGATAATTACGTGATATGAATAAGACGAAGAAAACCACAAAGAAGCAGGCAAAGAAAAGCACGCTCCCCAAGAGAAAACACGCTATCCTCAAAGCGAAGAAAGTCCTCAAAAAAGGAGCAAAGAAATCAGGGCGCACTAAAGCGCGGGTGTCGCGTGTCGCCCTCAAAAAGAAGCCCGTTTCTCAAGTGGGAAAAAAGGGAGTTAAAGTGTCCGCAAAAAAACCACCACGAGCAAGCAAAAAGAGAGACGCATTGGAGCAAAAACTTGACCAGTTGTTGGCAAAGGGAAAAGAACGCGGTTTTGTCACCTATGATGAAATTTTAAAGTCGTATCCGCACATTGAAGACAACGTTGTATTCCTTGATGAGCTCTACGAAAAGTTTAACGTGGCCGGGGTTGATATTTTGGAAGGGGGAGGGCTTTTGGTGGCCGACGAGGATCTCGTGATACACAAGGGCTATAAAAAAGATTCTTCATACGACTCGGTGCAAATGTATCTGAAAGAGATAGGGCAGTACCCGCTGATCTCCGCGCACGAAGAAAAGGAGCTCGCAAAACGTATTGAAGCAAAGGAGGAAGAGGCGATCAATCTGCTCGCGCGCGCCAACCTTCGCCTTGTGGTTTCTATCGCGAAAAAGTATATCGGGCGCTCTCCCGATCTGACGCTCCTTGACCTTATTCAAGAAGGGAACCTGGGACTCTTCAAGGCAGTGAGCAAGTTTGACTGGAGAAAGGGATATAAATTCTCCACGTATGCTACCTGGTGGATCAGGCAGGCGATCACACGCGCACTCGCAGATCAATCGCGCACCATTCGTATTCCGGTCCATATGGTGGAAACGATCGCTAAATACAAGCAAGTGCTCAAGCGTTTGTCGCAGGACTTGGGGCGTGATCCGCTACCCGAAGAGATCGCGACCGAAATGGGTCTTGAAGTTGATAAGATCCATCACATCAGGAGCATTAACCAAGAAACCGTTTCGCTGGAGAAACCTATCGGCGACGATGAAGATTCAACATTGGGAGAGTTTATTCCCGACGATAAAATTCTTTCCCCGGATCAGGAATCCGCGCGCCGCATTTTGCGCGACCAGGTGAACGAGATCATGAATGATCTGTCGCCGAAAGAAAGAAAAATATTGGAAATGCGCCATGGCCTCTCTGATGGCGTCATGCATACTCTTGAAGAAGTAGGGAAGGAGTTTGGCGTGACACGAGAGCGTATCAGACAGATCGAAGCAAAGGCGCATGAAAAGATACGGCAACACGAAAACGTAAATAGGTTGCAGAATTATTAAGGAAAAGTTAAAAAGCGCCACACTTTGGCGCTTTTTAAGCCAAAGAAGTGACAATAGCGAAATCTTTACAATTACAATAATTTATTGTAATATATTACGACATGACAAGTACGCGTACGAAAGAAAAAACACTGCCCAGTGGCCTCTCGGAGGAACTGGTGCGCTATATATCGGAGAGCAAGAAAGAGCCCGCATGGATGCTTAAAAAGCGTCTGGAGGCACTTGCACTCTACCTAAAGACTCCACTTCCATCGTGGGGTCCTGACCTGTCGGGCCTTGACCTGGAACACATGGAATACTACGCGGACCCGAGTGTGTCCGAAAAAGACACCTGGGCGGAATTACCAAAAGAGATCGTGGACACGTTTGATAAGCTCGGCATTCCCAAGGCGGAGCGTGAATATTTGGGCGGAGTGGGCGCGCAGTACGATTCGGGTGTCGTGTATCATCACCTGAAGAAAACACTTTCCGATAAGGGAGTGATCTTTGAGAATATGGATGTCGCTTTGCAAAAATATCCCGAGCTGGTGCAAAAATATTTCATGACCGAATGCGTACCGGCAAAAGACCATAAATTCACGATGCTCCACGGAGCTCTTTGGAGCGGAGGCACGTTCATTTATGTTCCCAAAGGAGTTACGGTTGATCTGCCGCTTCAGGCATATTTTTGGATGAATCGCCGACAGAGCGCGCAGTTTGAGCATACGCTTATCATCGCTGACGAAGGTTCATCGGTGGAATACATAGAAGGATGTTCGGCGCCTCGTTATAATGAATCTTCGCTTCACGCGGGGTGCGTGGAACTCTTCGTTCTAAAGGGAGCAAAGATCAAATATATCAGCATAGAGAACTGGTCTCAGAATACTTATAATTTAAATACCAAACGCGCGATAGTTTCCGAAGATGGCGAGATCAAATGGGTGAACGGCAATATGGGATCCGGTGTCACGATGCTCTATCCCTCCTCGGTGCTTATAGGGGAGCGTGCCAAATCTGACAATTTAGGCATCGTCATCGCGGGTCGGGGGCAAGTACAGGATACCGGCGCAAAAGTGATACATCTTGCGCCACACACTTCTTCAACGATCCATTCCCGCTCCATTTCCAAGGACGGAGGAGTGGCAAACTATCGCGGATTGATAAAAGTATCTCCGAAGGCTTCGTACACTTCCTCTTCACTTGTGTGTGATTCGCTGCTTTTGGATGAACATTCAAAAGCGAATACCTATCCCGCAGTAGAGAATGCCAACGACAAGGTGGAGATCAGCCATGAGGCGCGCATCGGCAGAATAGGGGAGCAGGAGATATTCTATTTGGAGAGCCGAGGGCTCTCGGAAGAAGACGCGGTGCGCCTCGTCGTGAATGGTTTTGCCGGACCGATCATCAAAGAACTGCCGCTTGAATATGCCCTTGAATTGAACAAGATCATTGAATTGGAAATGGGCAAGGGAACGAGTAGAGGAATTAATAGAGCAGAATGACATGCTCAACACCACGATCATAAAAAAAGATTTTCCCATATTTGAAAGCAATCCCTCCCTTGCTTATTTGGACAGCGCCTCAACTTCCCAGACGCCACTCCCGAGTCTTACGGCGATGGATGAATATTACAAAAGCTACCGCGCCAACATTCATCGCGGCACCTATGATCTAAGCGAGACGGCAACGGACAAGTATGAGCACGCGCGAGAGACCGTGGCGCGTTTTCTTTCCGCAGAACCGGAGGAGATCGTCTTCACCGCAGGCTCTACCCTGGCCTCAAACATGCTTATCTACAGCCTTGAAGGGACGCTCCATCTGGAGAAAGGAGATGAGATCGTTACGACGATCATGGAGCACCATTCCAATCTCGTTCCTCTTCAGGAATTAGCTTCGCGCCGCGGACTTATACTCAAACATATTCCGCTCACAGCGGAATATGAACTTGATTATGAAAAAGCGCGTGAACTGATAACCCCGAAGACAAAAATAATTTCCGTGGCGCTCGCGAGCAATGTGCTCGGTAGTATCAATGACATCAAGCGTTTGTCGGTGCTCGCGAAAGAGCAGGCAGCGATCCTCATTGTTGACGCGGCGCAAGCGGTTGGCCATATGCCGGTTAATGCTCCAGAGCTCGGATGCGATTTTTTGTTCTTCTCGGGACACAAAATGTGCGGTCCGACCGGTATCGGCGTGCTGTACGGGAAAAAGGAGAGACTTGCCTCTTTGAAACCGAGTTTCTTTGGAGGCTCCATGGTAGAGAGGGTTGATACCCGCACCGCAGAATTTGTTTCAGGCAGGGCGCGTTTTGAGGCGGGTACGCAAAATATTGCCGGGGTGATCGGTCTTGCCGAATCAATCCGCTATCTGGAACATATCGGACTCCAGAATATAGAGCGTCACGTGCAGGAACTTGTGGCCATAGCCACCCTGCAACTCGGGGACATTCCAGGGGTGCGCATGTACAATCATGCTGACGCGCGCAAAAATGCAGGCGTTGTCTCTTTTCTGGTTGAAGGAATACATCCTCACGATGTAGCGGAAATCCTCTCCAGGGACGCCATTGCGGTGCGTTCGGGGCATCACTGCGCACAGCCGCTCATGAGCGCACTTGGCGTAACGGCTCTCGTCCGGGCATCTTTTTATTTATATAATTCCAAAGAGGACGTTGATAAACTTGTTCTGGGGATCAAGAAAGCGCAAAATATCTTTGCTTGAAAACAAAATATGAATGAGGAAATTTATAAACAAAATATTTTAGATCATTATAAGCATCCGCACAATAAGGGTGTGCTTGCCGATTTTGATACTCAAAAAAGAGGTCGTAACGCGAGCTGCGGAGACGACCTTACGTTGTATATAAAATTTGACAAAGAACATAAGGTTAGAGATGTGGCGTTTGAAGGGGAAGGCTGCGCGATAAGCACGGCCGCCGCCTCCATGCTCACCGATGCTATCAAAGGTAAGACAACCAAAGAACTCGCACTACTCTCGCCCGGGGATGTCTATAACATGCTCGGTATTACTATTAGTCCGGGCAGGGTCAACTGCGCGTTGCTTGCGTATAAGGCGCTCAGTGACAGCATTAAATAATAATTATGGCAAAACTCGAGATAAAAAATTTAAGCGCCGAAGTGAATGGAAAAGTCGTTGTGAGCGCCATATCTTTAGTGGTTTCTTCGGGAGAAGTGCATGTGCTGATGGGGCCAAATGGTTCGGGTAAAAGCTCACTGCTCAATGCCATTTTGGGACACCCAAAATACCAACTTTCAGGCGGACGTATCGTACTTGACGGGGAAGATATTACGGATTTGCCCACATATAAAAAAGCTCGCAAGGGACTCTTTCTTTCACAACAGATCTTGCCGGGAGTAGAGGGAGTTACTCTTGCTACTCTTTTGCGTGAGGCACATCACCACATCAAAAACGTAACTATTCCCGTGTTGGAGTTTTATAAGTATCTTGAAACACGCGCGAGCAGTATCGGTATTTCCACTGATTTTCTTAAGCGTTCCGTGAACGCCGGGCTCTCCGGCGGTGAAAAAAAGCAGTCGGAGGTGTTGCAACTCATGGCGCTCCAGCCGCGATTTGCTTTTCTTGACGAGATAGATTCCGGTGTTGATATTGATTCGCTCAAAAAAGTATTTGCCGGTATTGAGCTTTTGAAGGGCGAGGGAACGGGGTTTTTGCTCGTTACTCATTACACAAAGATATTTCAGCACATTTCACCAGACAAGGTGCATGTCATGAAGGATGGAGCGATTGTTCTCTCAGGCGGACATGAATTGATAAAGAAGATAGAAGAAAAAGGATTT
>ERZ1292625.2809-Hain-H41-01um-R1-2809-length-15229-cov-20_pt1 | contig 15229 bp, 12 predicted proteins | sample MGYA00564400_ERZ1292625 | MGnify/ENA primary metagenome ERZ1292625 (study PRJEB36523, sample SAMEA6512639) | groundwater metagenome | collected 2019-01-08 | study: AquaDiva: Metagenomics assemblies of 32 groundwater samples | reverse complement strand
CCCAACCTCTTGGATAAAAATGAAGCCATAACCACCAAACAATTTTAAATAAGTTGTTATCTGATGGAACTAAAAAGACTCCATATCCGTCTTTTTTCATTACTCTTTTAAATTCTCTTAACACTAGAAGTGGATCTGCCACGTGCTCTAAAGCCTCCAAACAAAAAACAGCATCAAAAGAATTGTTATCAAAAAGTAATTTATGTGCATCTCCTACAATAAATTTCATTTTTTTGTTTTTAATCCAGTGTTTCTTTGCCCAAGCTACTGAAGTTTTTACAACATCCAATCCAATAAATTTTTTTGGCTGCGTAGCTCTGAATATCACCTGTGAGAAAACTCCATCCGCACAACCTACGTCTAATACACTTTCTGCAGGAGTTGCAACTTTTTTAACTTCACGAAAACGAGTATTATGCCAAAACTTTTGTAACTGATCTTTTTTGAGACTTTCAAAATACCAATTGGCTGGCACATGTTGATGTAAATCTTCACCTATTTTTTTAGTATCCATTGTTTTTTTCTAGACTGTACTATTATCTCACCAAAATTTTTTTCTTCAACAACCACAGTATCGACGTTCTCCTCTCCAATTGTCTCTTCTAAATATCTATTAGGTATCCCCGCCATTGGTTCTAATATTAAAAATGACTCATCAAGAGGATTTTCTATTCGTTCTAAACTGTCAAGTTGTCCCACTTGATCCTTTCCATGCCAACTAGGTAAATATCCATAAGTTTTTTCTCCGTACCATTTGTAAAGATATGTCCAGACAATATTTATCCATAACGGAGAGGTTAAACTATTAATACTAAATGGCTTTCCATCAGCTAATTTATAAGTGTAATCAATTGCTGCAATTTGTTTTGAGAGTAACATATCTTTCTGTATTGAAAAAAGTGTTGAACCTAACTTGTTCTGAGAAAAAATGTAACTTATATTTCCATAGATCACTAGTAATAAAATTAAAAATGCAAATACTGCATTTTTAGTAAATAATTTATATATATAAAAAGCTAATATTAATGATACTGCAGGGCCAATTCCTACCATTAAAAAAGGTGTAGAAGTACCACCTACCGTAACTACTGATAAATGAGAAAATAACCAAATTGCCAAAAATGTTGGGTAAATATTCTTTTTCCAATTAACAAGTGAATAAATTCCAAGTATGATTATTGCACCACCGCCATATCCAATATTTCCAGGATATGTATTAAAGGCAAAAATACGACCTGCCTGGTTCAGGTAAAGAATTAAATAGTCCCCAACCGATTTTGCATATGCTAAATTACCACCACTAGTTTCAGCAAGTGACTTTATTGCTGTCAAACTATTGAAGCCAAATTTAAACTCGCAAAGAATTAAGCTTGATACGACTAAAACTAAAGTTCCAAAGAAAATGAGTAGACTTTTTTTGGAAATATTTTTCTTACTTATCATTAACCATATTATTAATGGAATAATATGGTAAACAAGAAATATTTCTGCCTGTATTGAAAGTCCAAGTCCAACACCAGCTAAAATAGGTCCCCAATTACTCTTAGTGTTGATCCAATTCCATAAACCTAAATACATCAAGGGGACTGTCCATATTGCTATAGTTGGATTACTAAGCCATGTGGCATACTGAGTTGCTTCAAATGAAATTGCAAACAAAAATGACGACAGGAGTGATAGTTTAAGATTACCTGTAGCTAGTTTTGCAATATAAAAAACAATTATTACTGCAAGTGAATTTAGAAATGCCAAATAATAAGCAGTAACAATTGGACTTCCGTTGCCTATTAAATAGCTAGGAGCTAATAAATAATAATATAAAACTCCATGATAAAGACCTGGTTGTGAAGATGGTGGTCCTTGAATTTTGATGTCCCCTGAAATAATTTGTTTTGCAATTAGAGCATCTCTTGCTTGATCATATCCGAAAGTTAATACACTGTTTTGCAAAAACATAGTTCTCAAAAAGAATGCAAGGATAAATATTGCAATTAATAAGAAGTTATATGATTTTTTCGATTTCTCTTTTAAATTCTTCATATCCATATTTTCTTGATGATAATATAGCCTCTTTTGAAAGTCTAGTCAAAGCACCACTTTCGTAAACTAGCTGTTTAGTAATATTAATTAGCTCTCTACTATTTTGCCATAAATATCCATTTTTGCCATTATCAATAATTTCCTTGTAGCCACCAGCGTTGTATACAACTGGAACACACCCAGCAGACATAGCCTCTACTAGCGTAATTCCGAAATGCTCAACTTTTTCTGGATTTTTAGATTCATTTTCACCAAAACCTGCTCCAGACCAAAATATTTTGCTTTTGCCAAAAATGTCTCTTAAAACTTCTAGTGTTGGACTTTCGACAAATTCTATATTTAAGTTCACTGCCTTAGATTTCAAATATTTTAAATATTTTTCTGAACCCACTTCTATACCCCCGGCTAATATTAATTTCCAGCTATTAAACTTTGCATCTTTAACTAAATTTTTAAAAGCTTTAATTAATATTTCATGACCTTTGTTTTGGGTTAAATTTGAAAATCTAGATACATAACAAATCTGATTTATTTTACGTTTAGATTTAAAAAGATCGGTTGCCACAGGTGGATATAATACAATAGAATCAACACCATATTCCTTATCAATCACATTTTTTGTAAAGTTAGAATTACATATAATTTTCTTTATTCTAAAAAGCTTCATCTTATTTAAAAGCGACTTTCCATTTACGTTGTGAAACGGAACCTGAAAATGAAGATGGTTATTTGTTGCCTTAAGTGTCGGGATACTTCCATCTGTCACCCAAAAAACTAAATCGTAGTTTTCTCCTCTATTAACAGATTCTACAATTTTGATATTTTGAGAAAGTTTTAGACCAAATCGCTTTGATAATTTTTCTATAATGTTTTTATTTTTCCACTCAATATCAACATCATAACCAACTTCAGCTAATACTTTAGCAAAAGTTAATGTATATCTTTCTCCTCCACCTAATGTATCTAAATATGGATTATAGATTGCTGCTTTTCCCATAATTTTGCGTAGGAAATTAGTTTACTATATATTTGGTAAATTCCATAAATTACACCTTCTTTACTATCTAAAAATGATTTTTGTTTAACAAATCTTAAAATAAATTCTCGCAGTCCTGCTGTGAAGAATCTAAAAATATTCATTGGAGGATGGTGAGCATCAATCATAAGCTGAGCCTCTATCTCTGACCATTTATTTGTCTTGTCAATCATCTGACTAACAGTCATGTTTTTATAATGAGTCAGCGAATTATTCATATAATGGAGATCACCGTCAAACATTGGTTCTTCATGAACCCGACCAACCCATTTTTTTAAACTTTTTCGGAGAAAAAGTCGTTTTTGATAATCAGGATATTGTCCACTGTGTTTAAATTCTTTATTAAAAATATAATTTCGTCTTGGAATTGCATACGCTTTAGTATCTGATCTTTCAATTTTAGACAGTATTTCATTTTTTAGTTCATTTGTGATTTCTTCATCTGAATCCAAATATAAAATCCATTCACCTTTGGCTTTTTTTAACCCCTCATTTCTCCAATCATTAAAACTACCTTTAACTCCGTTTACTAAAATTAATTCATCACACCAACTAACAGATTCTTTCGCCTTATTAAGTAAACTTTCGTCATCTTCATTTCTGAATAAAATAATTGCAGATATCATTGAGACTTTAATCTTCTTGTTAATTTTAACCATATTTTTTTGAACAAATTTTTATTAGTCCTTATTTTCGATTCATCAAGCCACCATGTTATTTCTTTATATGCTTTTGTGAATTCTGGTTCTATATCTAAAATATTAATTTTTCGTTTTTTAAAATTTTGTTTTTGCCACAATTTTACATAAGCTACCAGTTCAGATAAACTTTGTAATAGTGAAAGAGCTAGCCCATGAATGCCATCCTTAAACCCTTCTTCTGCAAAATATCTCCTTAAGAATTCCGATAAAGGTTTTGTTATTAAAAGAGTCCAAACAAATGAAACATTAGTCTTGTTAAGTTCTCGCGCTTGGATAGAAGTGTATCTATTCATTCTTGATATGTATTCTTCGACAGATGAATATGCCTTATGTTTAATCGATAATTCCTCATTAGTCGGCAAATCAAATCCGACACCTATCGTCATTGGGACAGAATGAATTACTTGATTCCAAATAACAGTTCCTTTTTTAAAAAATCTGATATTGTAATCGGGCCACCAACCTGTATGTTTCATCCATTTACCAAAAATTATATTTTTCCTTGGTATGCGATAAAAATCAGCTTGCGGATGCTTAATTTCATTTTTTAAAAAAACCTTCAACGTCTCAGGTAACTCCTCATCAGCATCAATAACCATAATCCGCTCGTGTTTTGCTTTCTCTATAGCAAAGTTTCTAGCAGGCTCTACAAAACTAATTTTTTTGTGTTTAAAAACCTTTGCACCAAATTTCCTGGCAATTTCAATAGTATTATCCGTAGACATCATATCGACGACTATAATTTCACTTACAAAACCTTTTAATGAAGCTAGACATCTTGAAAGTCTTTTTTCCTCGTTATATGTATTAATTACTGCCGATATTTTCGCCATATTGATATATTATACTTTCTTTATTCTCAAAAATCATATTTAATCCTAGTTCGGTTGAACCTAATTTAAGATACTCTCCTACAAGTGGAGAAATCTTCTTTGCTAAATATAAATACTTAATATTATTTTTATCTAAAAAATCTTTTCCTATTTTTTTATCAAGTGTTGAGACAAAATTTAGGACCTCCTCGCGTCTGTTTTTCCAATCATATCCCATTATGTTCATGTTAACTTCATCCTCTAAAAAAACAGTCTTTTTAGAAAGGGCAGATACATATGCTGTCGAATCGTATAAATAAAGCGGTCTTGGAGGATTTTTAATAGCTTCTGTAGCTTTATATTTATCAAATGGATATGTAAGTACTACACCATCAGGTTGTTTAGCTAAAAAGTCTAGTGCCTCAATTTCGTTTTTTGAAACAAAAGATTGTGGCATCTTTGGCAAATAATGCTGAAGTGTAGTCCAAGCTCCTAAAACTGCAAAGATTAAGAATATGACTGCAAATTTTTTATTTAACCAACTAATAACTATTCCTGCAAATATAGAAAAAAAGAACAGATAATAATAGAAGAATTGGATTGTATTCCATGGAGTCCCATTCTGAACAAAAAACATTGGAATTACAATTGCTACTCCCATTACTGTTGTAATTAAAACTAATAAAGAATCAATTTTTGTCTTAAAAAAGAAATCAAATCCAATAATTCTTAGACCCATATTTCCAATTAAAAAAATTACAAAAGCGCTGAAATAGGCCAAAAGACCTTTAAACCAAATGTGCCCCATCTTGTAGGTAGTCATTGCAGAATAAAACCTCGTCCAGTCAAGCCTGTCCGAGTAAGACATCATCGTTTCAAGAAACCACATAGGTTGCCAGACGAAAACCGATAAACTGTCGTTTTTAATAAGACCAAGTAAAAATAAATTTAAAACCAAAGAACCAAGAAAAACCTTAGTGATTGATGATTGGTGATTAGTGATTAGTTGATAAACACCAGCAACAAACAATCCACACAAAACTAAAATAGCTGCGTAGGCTTTAACTTGAATAAGTAGACCAAAAAATAAAATGCTTAATAATAAATTCTTTTTTTGTAAAGCTATAAGTCCAGATAACATAACAATCAGAGATAGTGCAAAAGGAGGATTAACTAAGGTCGAGACAGATTGTTGTGACCAAAACATTGATTCTCCAGTAAACTGACCATCTCTTATTGCAGTTACAACAAATCCAAAACCACTACTAAAGTAGACAAAAGCAGTTGCCCATAAACTTTCACTTTTTGACCCTCTCCAAAGATATACAAATTTATATACCAGAAATCCAATCAAAACTGCAAACAAAGTAGGCAAAATTTGAAAATAAAGATGACTAATTGAAATATTAGTTATCTTATGCAGTAATGCTAACAATAAATCAAACCCAATGTGATAATTTTTAATATTTTCTCCGGCAAAAACTGGATTCTCTAATGATCCTTTTGCCAAGTTATTGGCTAATGCCATATGCCAAACTCCATCATGCCCATTAGGACCCCAAAAACCCAATCCAAAGTTATAATTAATTCCACTTCTAACCATGGTTAGAGACCAAATAATCGATCCTATTAAAATTAAACTAACGATTGAAAATAGTTTTAAAGCTTTTTTTAGCATCTTCTATTAACGAAATACCCATCATCGAAACCATCGACGAACCGTATACAAGAACACCAATTAATCCTAATATCAGCATCGAATTAATACTTATATCTAAAAATCTTTTTATTAAAATTAAAACGCCACCCATTATAAGAGATCCTAATAGAGGTTTAACTATCGAATCCGAAATCGAAAAGTTCACATATCTTTTTGCTGTATATATTGCTAAAACTGATGAAAGTCCAACTAATGCATAACCAACTGATGCTCCAATTACTCCACCTTTGATCGCGAGTATCGGAATCAAAGCCCAAGACAAAATTGTCCACATTAGCATTAAGTAAAATGTAATTTTTATTTTACCAATTGCGTTAAGCATGTTTGTTAGTTGAGTAGTTGCGCCAGCAAAAGCAAAGTTTATAGATATAAAAATAATTGGAATTAACGCAGGTGTCCATTGTTCATACCTTGGAACAACTTTAACTAAAATTGGAGAAAGTATAATGATTCCTATTAAGCTGGGAAAAATTAATAAACAGATAAAAAAGATGGATCTTGTAACACTTCTTTCAAGATCGGGCTTTGAATCTTGAAGTCTAGAAAACGCAGGAAAGGTCACCCTCGTCACAGTATCCATAAAAAATGTTAGAGGAAGCCTTGCTATTTTTTGTGCAAACGATAATACTCCAATTCCAACAGGCCCTATTATTGCACCTAATACTATCGTCATACCATCATCTTTTAACGTTGCTAAAAAAGTATTAATTTGATAAGGAATACCAAATTTAAAAAGGCTTTTTAGCGTCTCGCGAGAAAATGCAATTCCGGGCTTCCATGGCTCTAGATAATAAATGGTTGCTAGACCAACAATACCTCTAATTAATACTGCCACACTAAAACTGACAAGACCAAAACCATTCATAGCCAATGTGACCAAAACGACATTGTAAATAATTTGTTCTAGAATTTGAGGAAATACTAATTTTACAAATTCTAATTTTCTTTCAAGTAAAACAGACGGTATACTCTTGAAAGAAGATAAAACAAGTGAAGCACTCAAGGCGTAGAGAAGCATCTTTCCATCAAAATCAAGTGAATATTTCGATACTAAAAATGGAGTTAACAAAAAAACTATCCCTATTAATAAAAAAACCAATATTTGTTGTACTGTAAACGTTGTTTTCAAATCAAGATCAGTTGGTTTTTCTTTTTTTTGAATAAGTGCTGCAGCTAAACCAATATCAGAAAAATAAACTAGAAAATTAATTATTGCTGAAACAATTGCAAAAACACCAAATTCATATTTTCCTAGATATGCAAATAAAAAAAGTTGGGCAACAAGAGCAATCATTTGAAGTAAAAAAGTTCTACCAGTTAAAACAAGAATTCCACGCACACTCCTTTCTTTGACTATTTCTATTCCAATTTCTTCTTCCACAATCTAAATTGTATCATTTTTGCAATTCAAAAAAGAGAAGTTCTTCTTGGGGACCATAAAGATAATACTGCCTTGAATCTGTTAATCTTAAACCTTTTGGGTAGCTAGCAATTAATTTAAACCCAAGTTTTTCTGCATTTCCCTTAAATCTTGATTTATTAATAACTAGATAAGTTCTATTACCTGCTTCAAGTGCTTCTTTTAGACTTTGTGGGGTGTCCGCTATAATAACACCAACCCCAATAACTACGATATTTGGTAATTTATTTACATATATTTGAAGACCATCTGGAAGTGTGCCAAAATATCCTTCTGTTCCAACAACAATTTGTTTTCCAGGATTCTTAGACTCAACAGTCCGTAAATATTCAGATATTTCTTTAATACCTTGTCCTGCAGTCCATTCTTCCAAATATCCTGACCGTTCACCGCGTGGTAAGTTTGCTTTTTCTGGAATAGTTAGAAGGTAAAAGTTAAAAATTGAACTTTGAATAATAAACAAAATTATTAACAAATAACTCATGGTTTTCAGCCATTTGATTTGTATTAAAAATATCATTCCAGCCAAAATAAAAAGGTAGGGTAAAGTAAAATATATGTATCTTGCCGTAAATGCTTTTGCAAATTCAGATTGCACAATTACAGGCACTAAAACCCAAATTAAAAGTATTATCGTTTCTTTCGTATATTTTTTTAATCCAAAATATATTCCAATTAAAATTATTGGGATAATTGTTATTGGTCCCATTGAATAAAGCCAAACAAAAAAATCTTTAATATGTGGCACTAAAGGATCAAAAAATCTAGTCCATAGATGGCTAAAAGGTAGCACATAATCTCCAGTTCTTGCAGTAAGTTGAGAAAAATTTGGACCAAGTCTTTGAATATTGTACATAGCAAAAGCTAAAATATAAGTGACACCAAGTCTCCAAATACTTTTCCAATCATACATAATCCAAAAGGTTGGTAATAATAAAGCGATAAACAAGGCTGGAGATTTAGTTAAAGCAGCAAAACCTAAACAAAAACCAGCAAGTAATGCATAATCTAGTCGTTTATATTTTGCAGTTAAAAATGCAAAAATAGCAGTCCAAACTCCAAACATAGACAACATTGAATCAACCAAAGCCATCCTGTCAAAAAAAACGGTAAATGGTGAAATTGCATAGACAAAGACAGAAAACAAAGACACTAATTTGTTTTTAAATAGTAGATATGAAAAAGTAAATATCCCTAAAGTTGTTCCAATCCCTGTTGCCACAGACAATAAACGTCCTATATATAGTGGATCATTAAAATATTTAATAACAAACATTAAAATCCACATATAAAGTGGTTGCTTGCCATCTGAAAGGGGTAAAAACCTTAAAGTTGGCTCTGTTGCCATAACCTGCGCCCATCTGACGTATATAGCTTCATCTACAAAGACAGGGAGAATCGTTAAGTTATAAAGCCTTATCCCTAACCCAATTGCCAAAATAGCAATTAAAATTAACGCTGTTCCTTTCCACTCTTCATATATTTTTTTCATTTTTTTAAATTATACTTTCCTTGTATTGCATTCAGACGGACTTTTAGAAGGTCACGAAGACCTTCCCACGAATCTTTAATTGGATTTACTTTTGTTCCTTCTTTGTGATGCCAAACAACTGGAACTTCTGCAACTTTTAATTTAAGTTTTCTAGCTACATATAAAATTTCTAAATCAAAACCTGCCGACACTGAAGCTCCACTTTGTGACTGTTTATTGTTAAAAATTTGCAGACGTTTAAAAATTTCCTTCGACGCTTCGTTTGTAAAAGCCTTAAAACCACATTGTGTATCTTTATATGGAAGTTGCAATATAAGATTTCTTAAAACTGAAAGACCAAAAGCCATGGTTTTTCTAATTAACGGAGCCCCTTCTCTACCTGTCCGAGAACCAATAACAACATCATATTTTTCAGAAAATTTAGGAAGTATTCTCTCGAGCTGATCAATTGGGGTCGCTTGATCCATATCATCAAAAATAATAATATCTCCTGTTGCTTTTGACATCCCAGCAATAACAGTACCGCCTTTTCCTCTGTGTGGCTCCCTTAATACTATAATATTCTTGTGATTTCTGGAAAATTTCTCGGCTAAATCTGCAGTTTTATCTGTAGATCCATCATCTACCACCAATATCTCCCAAGAATATTTTTGTTCATTCAGATAATCAACCATTCCAGAAAGAGCACCTGTTCTTATATTATTTTCTTCGTTAAATGATGGTATTACTATTGAGATTTTCATAAGCGTAGCTTGTATATCATAATGTTAATTGAATTTCATTTAGATTCTTTCCCTTCTTTGTACAGTTATCGCACCAAACCTCTCTTCATAAATTACCTTTCCTATTCCCATTTGTCTTGCAAGCCATGCTTCAAGCCGTTCAGGATGTGGTGGGTCAGCCTCGTATAAAGTATATAGTAATTTTGTCTGTTTTTCCTCTTGTATTATTCCTTTCCATGTAAATAAATAATCATATGAATATGAAATTACTGGCGGTACATAAACATCAATATTAAATTTACTACTATTTGAATCTTTCGAGATATAATCAACGGCTTGTAATTGGTTAACAAACCCAAGGCTGTTTGGACTGTTTGATTTATCTAATAACTTAAAATTGAGTGGATAATAATTGTTTCGAAGAAATAATATTAGAAAAACAATGACAAATGTTTTGCCTAGTAAATTTATAAATTTATAACGGAGTTGAATATCATTTTGGGGGTTTATTTTCCACAGCTTACCTAAGATAAGACTGGTTAAAAATATGTAAATCATATAATATCCAGTCAAATAATATTCATAAAAATTATTATTATTACCTTGATAAAAATAAAGTCCAACAAATGGGGATCCTAAAAGGATTAAAATAATTCTTGTAAATTTATTTTTATATAGTGATGGTAGGTAAAAAATAAATGCTAGAAAGATAAATGACAAAAAAACAACTTCTGTTTTTCCTCTTGAATGAAATAATTTAGTAGAAAAAGAATCGTAATAAAAAAAGGTTCTCTCTTTTAAAAAATTGACTGATGGTAATACAAAACTTTTTTCTTCAACAAAATTTTTTGCAATTCCTTGCCTTAAGATTCCATCATGTTTAATGTCAAAAACTAAAAGTGGGGAAAGTGTTACAAAAAATAATACTATTGATATAAATAATGTTTTTAAATTAGGTTTATCTTTCCAATTTAGAATTAGAAAAATTAAAATTGCAGGAACATAAAACAATTCACCTGAAGAACCAAAACTAAAAAAGGAAAGGCCTGTAACAACAGCTATCACATACCAACCGTATTGTTTATTTTTTAGTATAAAATACATTCCTAAAACTAAAATCATTGATAAAAGTAACATTGGAGTGGGATTGCTTAACCATCTACTAGCCATTACTAAATAATATGAAAATGAAGCCAATATAACTGCAATTAATGCACTTTGTTTATCTTGAAATTTAGATACTAAATAATACATTAACCATATTGCTACAACTGAAAGTAGTATTAAAAAAATAACTGGAATAACAGGGTTACCACCAGCAATTAAATAGAAAGGAGCTATAAGATAGTAATAAAATGGTCCTCTAAAAACTCCTGCAAGACCAGTTGTTGGACCTATTAAAAATAATTTACCATTATGAATTAAGTCCCAAATAACCAAAGCGTCACGCCCTTGATCATAATGAAAATTAAGAAGTGTCCCAATGTTATAAATTCTTACGACGAAGGCGCAAAGTAAAATTATCAAAATTAATAGGTTCCAAGAGGTATATAATTCTTTTAACTTTTTAAGCATCTTTCTTAAGTCTACTTTTAGCAAACTTTCTTGTAATTTTTAAAGCTTCCTTAACAGCTTCTTTATATGGCAAATCTATTCTTCCACCACCACCATCAAAGTGGCCACCACCATTTAAATTCTTTAACAAATCAGACACCCCAAATCCTGTCTCTCTAGATCTAACGCTAATTTTTAAATATTTTTCTCTTGTCTCAGACATAACTAAACAGAAGTTCGTCCCTTTCACAGTCCTCGCAAATTGATCTGCTAATGTCCTTGTGCCTTGCAAAATATCTGGGTACTTGTTCATTGTCTTTAAATCTAAGGCAACATATGCAAATCGATATTTTTTATCTATTTTTAACCTCTTTAGACCCTCACCCCAAAATTTAAGTTGATCGATACTATTATTTCTATAAACAATGGTGTCAACTTTTCCATAATTTGCACCCATATCAAGCAATTTTGAAACGGTAGAGAATACCCTGCTTGATGCTCCATAACTAAACGAATTTGTGTCTGTAACAATGCCCAACAAAACTAAATTTAATTCGTCACTTGACATTTTGTATCCAAAATCTTCAAGCAGATAAAATAGCATCTCTGTAGTTGACGAATAGCTAGAATCATTTATTTTTACACAATCAAAGCCATTATCAGTAAAGTGGTGGTCAATATTTATTATTTTTTTAAAACTTGGTATTTTATCAAATCCAAATCTTTGTGGCTGGTTAACATCCAATGACAAAAATAGATCGTACAAATTGAAATTAAACTTTTTATAATCTAAATTATCAGATACATATTCAAGATCATATTGTTCCTTAAAATTTTTGTTAATTCTATCGAAGCAAACCACCCTGTAATCTATTCCATTTTTTTTAAGATATCCGCTCATTAAAATATTAGAAACAATGGAATCTGGATCTGGATTTTGATGCAGTACTAAAAGAACATTTTTGGAATCATCGATTATTTTTTTAATTTCTAATGCGTTTGGGTAATTCATATTTTGTAATTTATTTCTTTCATCGCCAAAAAGATCGCTGCGATAGTACTCGGAACTATAATTTTACCATCATATATCATATTAATTACCTCATCAAATTCATACTCCGTAACTTCTATGTCTTCATTTTCATCTAACTTCTGATTCATTATTTTAACTACATTCTCTGCCAAATAAACATACGTCTTACCTATCTTTTTTGTCGGTTCTCCAATTAGTATTGTAAGTAATTTAACATCATCACTTTTAAATCCAGTTTCTTCAATCAGTTCTCTTTCGGCAGCAATTTTTACATTTTCACCATCTTCGATCCATCCAGCTGGTACTTCAATAAAAATATCTCTTCCACCATGTTTATACTGTCTAACTAAAACAATCTTTTGGGCCTTTGTTATCGCGACAATTAACACCACGTCACCGCGATTCCACAAATAATAATCATCGATGATTTTACCATTTGGTAATTCAACTACATCTTTTTGGACTTTAAACCATTTATTGTTAAATGCCAGTTCTGAGGATATTGTCTTCCATTTTTTCATTTTGAATGTATTAATTTGTATATTATAACACCGTCTACTATCCACTTATCTTCAATTTTGCTCCAGCCAAAATTGGCAACCTCTGCTTTTGGTGAATGGGTTGGATCACATTTATCTTCTGACATTTCACAAATAACCATTAATGTATCTACTATTGTTTTTTGGTCCCATCTATCAGCATGCATGACTTGTGCATTTGCTACTTCCATAAAATACCTATATCCATCTTCATAATTTCTTTCAGCTAATACTGCAAGATTAAATGGTTTACTTCCTGCTATTTCTAAAACTTTTGATGAAACATTTTTAGCTCTCTGTAACTGATTATTTGGATAATTTCTAAATGGATTATTTAACAGATTAACAAAAACTAAAATGCTAAAAAATAAAATGCTAAATATCCGATATTTGGATTCATAAATTTTTTGCAAAATTACTCCAATCAATAAAAATGGAACAGGAAAAAGAAAACCAAAATAGTGATCGTATATATTTTGTTTGTACAAACTTAATCCAATAATTCCCGAGGCAAACCATAGAATTAACATCTTTTTGTTTCTAAACGGAATTAAGACCAAAAACAATATTATGGATATCGATGCAATTTGCCCTAACGGTTCTGTTTTGGCAGCTAACATACTACTGTTTACCTGCATCAGGAGTGGATAAACTCTAGATATTGAATTTAAAGGATTAATCGAGACCACTTCCTCTCTAACAGTTATAAATTTATAAAGAGCTTTTGAGTTCATCCAGTCATGACGAATATCAAAAATTAAAAGTGGACTCATTAAAAAACCAAACACTAAAATTGAAACAGTTGTATATTTCCATGGAACTGTGGAAATAAGCCAAAATAAAAATAACACAGGTAGCAAAAGAACTCCTAAATAATGCGATTGTAAGACAAAGGCAAACGAAATTGCAGACAAAATTAGGTATTTGTACTGTTTGTATTTGTATACTTTCCATATCGTATAAACTGTCAGTAGTGCAAAAAATGGCATTATATTTGGATTCCATGAGGAATGAGAAAATGTTATGACTGTTGGTGAAATTGCAAATAAAAATGCTGCTACAAATCCTGCAGTTTTATTAAAAAAGTCTCTCCCAACTATAAAAATTAAATAAATCGTTATAACTCCCAAAAGTGCAACTCCTACAGCTGGTCCAACTGGTGAAAATCCAGAGAAAAGTAAAAATGGAGCCATAAAATAATAATAAAGTGGACCTAAATACATTCCTCCGACAGAAGTGCCTGGTCCTATTAAAATAGGATCAGCGTGGACTAACAAATTGCGAACGATTATAGAATCTCTTCCTTCATCACCTAAAAAGGTCATATACTGATCTATTCTATAAAGACGCATAAAAGCACCAATTAAGAGTATTAAAATAATTAGCCAATATTTTTTGATAAAAATTTTCATAATTTTCTCCAAAGTCTAAACAGATCGATAAAACTTTTAATTATTACTTTTAAATCCCTACCGGTCCCCTTACCTTGCATTCTTGGATAATGAGTTACCGGAACCTCAACAATTTTAAAACCTTCTTTTTGGGCCTTAACTAATAACTCGCTTGAAATAAACGCGCCTCTTTGACTCTCTAATCGTGGAATTTTATCAATAACTTTTTTTGAAATTAGTTTAAAACCACAATCAATATCCTTTACATGTAAACCAAAAAGAAACATCACAGATAACTCCCACATTTTTGAGGTTATTATCTTAAATTTAGAAACTTGTCTCTTTTTGTAATATCCAATTACCAAATCGGCATTTGTTTCTTTTTGAGTTTTAATGAAATTTTCTATTTCAGCAAAGTTAAATTGACCATCAGAATCATTAAAAGTGATCCAATCGTACCGTGAACGGTAAAATCCAGTTTGTAAACTTGCTCCATATCCTTTATTTTGATCATGATTTATGACTCGAATTCTTGGATCTATTATTGCTAAGCTTTCAGCAATGTCTTTTGTTCCATCATTTGAGCCATCATTAACAATAATTATTTCCCACGATTTGAATAATTTTTTAAGCACTATAGAAGCGTTTAAAACAGTGCTTTTTATGTTTTTCTCTTCGTTATATGTAGGAAAAAAAACTGATATTTCAGAAATAGGTACGATTGAATCCATATATAATTCTAACATATACGAAGCTAGATGTGATATTA
>ERZ1292625.1950-Hain-H41-01um-R1-1950-length-21147-cov-15_pt3 | contig 15230 bp, 27 predicted proteins | sample MGYA00564400_ERZ1292625 | MGnify/ENA primary metagenome ERZ1292625 (study PRJEB36523, sample SAMEA6512639) | groundwater metagenome | collected 2019-01-08 | study: AquaDiva: Metagenomics assemblies of 32 groundwater samples | reverse complement strand
TGAACGAGGTCCTGCAACAGTTGGCTGAGATGTCCGGGTTCTATTCCTATGGGGACGCGAACAAGAACCTGCACTTCGAGCAGAAAGCCACAGTGAGCAGTGGTCTGCTGTTCGACAACACCAACATAATATCCTCATCCAGATTTAAGAATAAGCAGTCAGATTATTTCAATGAGCTGTGGGTGTTCGGTGGGAAAATGCTCACAGAGATACAGCACCCGACATTCACTGCGAACGGTGGTTCTGTGGTCAGCCTAAGTTATAAGCCCCACAACACCTTCGTCACGGTAAATAGCGTCGCCTCTCAGGGTGGGATATTCCAGATGTCATCCGTGCCTCAGAGCGGACAGCAGTATCTCGTGGACTTCGAGGGAAAAAGGATAATATTCACTTCCGGGACAGCCGCAGGATACAACATCCCTGTTAGCGGAACAGACCCTGTTGCGATAAGATACGCCAAGGAAAATCTTATTGCAAAATATGGCGTAGACAGGGCGGCGATTGCCGGAAACAACAACATAAGGGTAGGAAAAACCATAGTGGACAAGAACATAACAGACCCAAGGCAGGCAGAGGACATAGTCATCTCACAGTTGGCATTGGGCACACAGGCACAGAACGAAGGCGTGTTCATGGTGGACGGGGTGTTCTCGGTTACACCCGGGCAGACGTGTATCGTCAATCTCCCCTACCAGAATGTGGACAATGCAACTTTCGTCATAATGGAAGCTATTTATGACTTCGCACCCTCAAAGATGTTGTCGGACACAGTGCTGTCTCTGAAGGTAAATACGAAGACGAGGGACATTGTGGATGTCATGAAACAGATGATTATAGACCTGAAAAAACTGCAAGCTGCCGACCTGAACGACACCGACATCATTTCGAGGTTGGAGACCGCCACTGGCAGCGCGGGGTTCAGGGTCAACCCATGGCGAGTCAGGACATGGGACATAGGAAGCAATTTTCTTTTAAGTCACGATGTTAATGGAATTATGTGGGATGGCTCTGGGGCGATGTCTTATCTCGTGGGAAGTCCCTTTGTGCAGACATTCACGATGATTGCAAGCGGAGGTTATGTATGATGAAAATATTTTTTAAAGAAGGTGACTATAATGCCACTTACTGACTTGGCGAAGTCGGGCTTGTGCCTGTTGCTTTCGGGGTCGGTAACCAACAGACCCGCGTACTGCGCCATAGGAAAGGGAAGTGGAACAGCTTTGTCTAGCAATACATTTCTTGGAAGTGAGTTCAGAAGGCAGACAATAGACACGACGGACGCATCCACCCCAAGATTCGTGGACTATATCACAACGTTCGCGGCGGCAGACATAAGCGGTTTGGCGTTCAGGGAGTTTGGAATATTTAGCAGTGGAGCAACGACAAGTGGGACAATGTGGAACAGAGAAGGGTTTGCAGCGATAAATTTTGATGGGACAGCAGAACTTCAAGTGAGTGTAGAGGTAGAGGTGTGGTAGAAAATGAAAAAAGGCATTATATAAATGAAAAACAAATATCTTATGATAGAGAGCGACAAAATTACATCCAGAATAAATTGGGATGTATTTTTATTAGGGTTAATGAGAAGTTTATAGATTTAATAAATAAAAAGGGAGGGGATTAATGTGGGAGAATATGACTTTCCGAAAACATCGGCAAATAATAAGTTTTTTATAAGCGAGGCAAACGTATTAGCAAACCAATTAGCATTATTTGGTGATGGTTCTGATGGGAACGTTACAATATCTTCTAATACAGATATGGCTGCAACTGGGGCAAAAAACTATGATAACTTGACAATAGATAGTACATTCAATCTCTACAATGATAGTGCAACAAAAATGATATTGTTTATAAGAAACACATTAACACTAAATGGAACTATTCATATGGACTCTAAGGGAACGCCTGCTGTTGCTCCAACCCAAGGCGGTAATGGTGGTGCTGGTGGAGGAGCAATAATCATTTTTGCCAATAAAATAGTTGGAAATGGAACGATAAGTGCTGATGGTGGTAATGGGACTACTGGTGCTAATGGAGGAGGAGGAGGAGCAGGCACAGCAAGTACTGGTTATTTTAATTTAGTGGACGGATATGGTGCGACTGCCGGAGATGGTGGAGACCAATACAGTGGCGGTGGTGCGGGAGGTTCTTGTGCGACTGCTGGTGGAAATGGTTCAGCAGGTACAGAAGGAGGGGCTGCCCCGGGTGGGACTGCATATGTTCCTGTTTATCACAAAAGTATTTTTAATACCATAGCCAATGCTACCTCTTTTAGAGCACAGGCTGGCTCTTCTGGGGGGTATGGTAACAATGCAAACCAAACTGCTGGTGGAGGAGGAGGGGCAGGTGGTATCATAATTATAGTTTGTAGAAATATGACTGGCACCCCAACAATAACAGCTACTGGAGGAAACGGGGGAAATGGGAACCCTAATCTAGTCAATGGTGGTGGAGGAGGAGGGGCAGGTGGTCTATTCATTTATATTGCAAACAAGACACTTACTGCGACATTAACAGGTGGAACAGTGGGCACTGGCGGGACAGGTGGTGCTAATGGCACAGCTGGTGTTACTTTAGGAATAAACACACAGGCATAAAAATGATAAAATCTTTTTTTATTTCAATCTTCGGGCAGGATTTGATTAAAGAGAAGACTGAACTGCAATACCAAATGCTAGAATTGCAAACAGTAAATAAAAGAATGCAAACCATATGTTTAGAAAAAGACGATATCATAAAAGATTTGGACAACGAGAATCACGCATTGCGACAACCGCATGTAACTAACTTAGACTTATATTGCATAGGGCATTTCAAGAAGATAGAAATGCCTGCATACAAACAGAAACGCCACATCAAAGGAAAATATTATTCTATTGCTTTAAATCAACTGATAACACCTAACGCATATGAAGTAGTTAAATTTAAAAAGGGAATATCAACTACTAATAATATGTTACAAAATGCGTCAAACATTGGGAATGCAATAGCGAAACATTTAATATGGGATTCAGATAATGATTTAGATTCATCAGGGGACTATTATCTTTACCCTGAAGAAACTATAGCACGGAAAAAAGGAGATTGCGAAGACCATGCAGGAGTGGTTTCATCAATGAATGAAGAAATAGGAATGGCATATGGCTCAGAAAAAGACATGGGTTGGCACTGTTTTAATGTGTTTGTTTATCAAGGAAATTTGTTTGTGCTTGATACAGTAGGCAATTCAGCAATCGTTTCTCTACTCAACAAAACCAATTATAAAATATATTATATTATCACCACAAATAATGCATATCAAATTGATGGTTCGGAAACATTTGGAGTTTTGGCGGGTTGGTAAATCTCATCATTTTGAAAAAGATGGAAGTTTAACAGAATATGATTTAAACAGGCAAAAAATAATTCAAGAAAAGTTGAATTGCCAGGTTATTAGAATAAGAGACAGAGAATAAATATGGTAAAGGACATACACGTAAAAGAAGATGATGGAAGTATTTTCGTTTTCATTAAATTAAGTGATTTAGAGAAGCTCTTAGAAGAATATAAAAACAAACCAATTAAAGACATGGAGGGCATAAAGTATTATGTACTTCAATATGACACTTTGAAAAATTATTATATACCAGTAGGAGGACAAAAATGGTAGATGAGAGTTACAGCCTAAAAGGTTATAAATTTAAGACGTGGCTTTTTAAAAACAAAGAAAGCGTAAAGTTGCTAATAGCAGGAACAATGGGTTTGGTATCTGCACTTGTTAGTGGATTACCAGCACAGTGGAGTGTTCCTTTGGGTTCTATTATAGGTATTGCCACAAAGATACTAGTAGATGGCATAGATTATTGGCAATCAGAATAAACTTCTTTATTTTTATTTTTTAATTATAAGAAAAACATCATTCTTTTATAGTTAACTTTTCTATAAACAAAGGTATCTTGCGAGGGTTGGGAAAAGAGGTGTTATTTCTTAGGGGGTTAAGTCCGAAGAACTCTTAAAACCCTAAACGCATACCCTTGTTTATAGCTGTTTTAACGCCTCCAGAGCCTTCTTGGCACTGTTGTCCCATGTGAATGTGCTTATATCGGCTAGAGCCTTTTTCGCCTTGCCTTGGCGTCCTGTGGCGTCCTCATAGGCGTTTCTCATGGCTTTCCTGAGGTCTGCTATGTCTATCTCGCCCCATTGACACTCCTCGTATATGAAATTGGGGTCGGTGCAGGGGACGAGTTTAAAAGGAAGAAGCCATCCATTGTCGGATGTAATGAAATCAGTTTGTCCGCCAAAAGAACTTGTAATAACAGATTTTCCACAAGCCATCGCCTCTGCCATTGTTAATCCAAATCCTTCTCCCCTTGAAGGGCAAACGAAAACATCAGCCTCATTATAAAGATTTATAAGGGTTAAATATGGTACATTATCCATAATAAATCTTATCACGGGGGCATTTTTCAAATCTATGTTCAATTTTTGTATTTCGTTTTGCAGATTCCAATTATTTGGTGCATATGATACATTTATTTTAACCATCAATTCCACATTCTCATCTTTCTTAAATTCTTGACAGAATGCTAAAAGTAAATCAGACAACCCACTACGGTCATCTTTCCCATAACACCATCCTTTATTGAAAAAAAATATAAATGGTTTCATTTTTATACCTCCATTTTTGTTATTAAATTTACAAATTTATCATTTACTCTAATGAAATTACAACCTAATTCTTTTTGGATTTCTTGTTGTCTTATAATATCGTCCTCGTATAATTTTCCATCTATATCATAATGCCCTTTTTCATCCACCTCAAAAGCCAGATTCCTCTCAGGGCAGTAGCCATCAAGAAAGTATCCTGCAATTTTACACTGTCTTTGAATTTTTATATTAAGTATTTGTTCTATATAGTTTAATATTTGGGTTTCGTATCCCCCAATACGAGGCATCATAGGATTTCCATTAAATTTTTGGATTTCTATTCTTCTGATAGTAGATTCTCGCATTTTTCTTTTTGAATCAGAAGAGTATTTCCGTCCTTTTCCTTTTCCAGAATTAGTTATTGCCATCCTTTTCCTTAATTCCGTTGACCATTTTTTTCCAAACATGGGATTATTTTCCCCTTTTAAATTTTTATGATAATCACTATTTTTTATTTTTTCTCTGGTATCTTCACTTCTCGGAATATTTTGTTTCAACATAGCAGCATGTTTAATAGAAAGATTTGTTTCTTTGGTTTGGTCTTTAGCCCAATGTTTTATTAGACCTTTTTCATAATGTTCTTTTAGTGTTTTCCCAGTTTTTTCACTCATTTGTTTTATTTTTTCGCATGTTTCAGAAGTTAACCCATCATTCCAAGATTTTAGTTCACCTGTGTTATATCCTTCTTTAAGAGTTTCTGATATTTTATTTCGTATTTCATTATTTGTTATGTGCCCTACTTTATATCTACCTTTATTGTCAATATCATTTAATGCACTAATTCTCATTTTATTTCTTGTTCGTTCTGTCGGTATATAACCACTTTTTGCTCTTCTTCCCGCAACAGCATTTTTAATGTGTTGTTCTGTCCAAGGGATTCCAGTTAAGGCTTTACTAACCGCTAATGCATGTTCTGGATTATTTCTAATATTATGTCCATGTATATATTTCTTCCCTTCTTTTACCTCATTTCCACAACCACATTGACATAAATTCATTGTTTTACCTCTTGTATAGGATAGAATTTATTTTTGTCATACCCGTGCGGCACCACGAATATCTTCTCCTTCGGTATCCCTGCATCCAGCAATATTCTTTCACAAAATGTAGAGCATGTCCATATTTGATTCACCCTTTCGTCCATTAGGATATCATGCCAACTCGCGGGCAAGGGGACAGCTTCCCATATGAAAAACCCGATAAATTTCTTCGGATTATTTGCCAAAACGAGTTCCCAAAATGGAGGAATCCCTATCATAAGTGTAACCTCATTCTGATAGTTCTTATTAGCCATATCGATAAGTTCCTGCGAACAATTCAGTTCCCAACCCGGATACTTTTGTGTCTCCACTGCGACATCAATATATTTGTTCAATGCCAATGCAAGCTGACGTGTATGGCTCGCATATCCACTTGCGCCGAATGCTTGTCCTACGATGTTCAACTTGAATGCTTTATCGGTTTCCATTTCCCATTACTCCCTCTCTTTGCGCCCCGCAGTTTACACACACCTGCATTACACCACTATTCTTAACCCCGCATATCTTACACTGCCACGTCATTCAGCACCTTCCTATTATACTCTTTTAAGAAATTTGGATTCTCGGCATACACCCTCTTCATGAATGTCTGGAATGTCTGCTCGTCAATCCTATAGTTGTCGGTTACACCCCTGCACCCTCCGCTTGGCGTCATCAGATGCCATGCTTTCGCTCCTGTATCTACTGCCATTTTATAACCCAGAAGCATCGCTCGTAGGCAATAGAATGTCTCCTCTCTGAAGCCACTTGGGCTTAATCCTTGTTCATATTTTATCTTGTCTGCTATTTCTTTTTTATAAATAAAACTGCTTCTCAAATGGTGGGCGGGTATTATGGCACTTTCATAATAGCTGTGCCCGCAGTCATCGCCCATTTTTTTTATGGAACCATCTTCATTTAATTCCACTTTGTTTATTATTGGGCTTATATATTTCACTCTTCTTTGCAGTTCTGGGTTTGCAACAATGGGGTAAATGCCGCCTGCCATATCATATCCTATATCAATGATATTTACTAATCGTTGTAAATAATCTATGTCGGGGAGTGAGTCATCATCAATACGCATAATGAGAGAATTTCCGAAATTGTCCTCATCTATGGCTTTTTGTCTCGCTTTGCATACACCCATTCTGAATGGGTTTCTTATAAGTTTCACTTTATGTTTTTCCAATTTAATACGTTGTATCATACTTGCCAGTGTATGATGATTGAATAATATATTTCCACTAAAATCATCAACGATAATTAAGTCCCAATTTTGGTATGTCTGAAGTCTTAAATGACATAAAAGGGTGCATAATTCAGTTAATCGGTCTAACGTTACTATGTGCAACGAGATTCGGTCTTGCATTTTTTACCTCCTTATCCATTTTTATCCCGACGAAAATCTGGGTGTTCTGGCTGTCCCGGCACTCGAACTGCTTCTCCACCCAAAAGTCCACGAGTGTTATTCCTGTATAGGCAAAAAGTCGTTTCATCTGCATCTGGGAGAATACGGAAATATGGTCTTCATCCCCTCCAAGTATCTGCTTCTCGCAATGCAGAGGCATACTAATAAAGAGATAGCCCCCCAATTTTAAAACCCTTCGGAATTCTTTTAATGCCTTTATTGGCTGTTCGGAATGCTCCAAAGAGTGACATACAAAAACCAAATCTATTGAATTATCTGGAACTATTTTCATGTCTTCCATTTCATATTTAAAAATATTTTGCTCCTTGTCCTCGAAGTTCTTGTCTATACCGAGCCACTGAAACCCGTGTGTCAAAAAATATCCACGGGTATATCCCAAGTCCCCGCATCCTACATCCAGAACTTTAGCATTAAATAAATAAGTTAGGGTCGAAAACGCCCGAAGCGTTAAATCAACATGTCCCATTGCTGTCATTTTTTACCCCCACTATTAATTGTTCTTTGAATATGAAATTTGCAGGGGTTTCCAGTATTTCAAAATGTACCTGTCTTATCTTATATTGCCACCAACCCCTACTACGTTTGATATGGTGTGTTGAGTCCGCATTTAAATTCGGATTATCAATGTCAGGCACAGAAATCAAAACATATTTATTAGTAACCCGGTATAACTCTTTCAATGCCTTTTCCACATCTTCTATATTCTCTAAATGTTCTAACACATCATATGCAGCAACTAAATCATAAGAATTGCCAACACATGGAATACTTCTTATATCCCCTTCGAAATATCTATCCGTTATTTCTTTATAAGGAACTTGTTTTACAACTTCGGGAAAATCACAACCGACAACATTCATTCCTATAACGGTCCCGGCATATGTCCTATGCCCAATACCATCTCCAACCAGAAGGATGTTTTTTGGATTAAAATAATTTTCCCACAGAAGCATATCGAAAAAATGTTTTCTCTCTAATTTGCTATCTTTAAAATAATTTTTATCATATGTCATATTGCAAACCTCTTTTTAATTGATAACGGCAAATCATTCGGATTTATTAACGTTACTGGATAAGTTCCATATATATGTGCAAATGCCCATCCTTTTAAAAAGTCTTTTGAATGTATATTGCTTTTTTTCATGTTATTTTTATATTTGTCATAAACATGGAATATATCATACATCGCACTCATATGCCATATTGTAATTCTGTCAAGATTACCGCCATGGTTTTTTATACCACGAAGGATATTATGCTCAATTTCCTCATAATATAAACCCTGTTGCACTTTAAATAAGCGGCAGGGGACATAATGTTTGGGAAGTGTTGAGTCTTCATAACCCAGTGTCCTTATCAGATGGCGCATATGGGGATTGAAGCAGTCATGTTCGGTCTTCGCCAAAAAATCTTTTATTTGATAAGCATTATCTGATACAACTTCATCAGCATCAAGCACCAAACAAAAATAACCTTCATAATTTTTCTTTATATATTCAAGGTAAACATTGCGTTGTTTTCCATCTGCCCCTGTGTATTCGTGCTCATATTGGCTGTCTATAATTTCTATACGCTCATCATTAAGCCGTTTTATTTCTTCTAATGTATTATCTTTACTGGGAGAATAGACAATTACAATTTTGTCCGCAAAATTTAAAATTGATTCTAACATTAATTTAATTTTTAGTCCTTCATTTTCTACCATACAACATACCACTATCTTTACATTATCCATATTTTCTCCATATAACCAGCCCATGGGGGATTTAACCTTGGCGAGAATTTAGTTTGTACTCCCCCATTTGGCATATCAGCTCCATTGAGATTTATTCCCCCGTCCAATGCCATGCGCTGCCGGGCTGATATTAACGCATTATTGAAAAGAGGATTATTCATTGTTCCACCAACTTTTTGAGAAGGACATCCCATTTTTCGCCGATGTCCCTCCATTCGTAGTGCCGCACGGCTTTCTCCCTGCCCACCCTTCCGTATTGCTCTCTCAAAGCAGGGTTTGTAGCTAACTTCAGCAGCTTTTGGGCGGCATCGTCGCAGTCCATTAAGCCACGTTCTACCATCCAACTTCCAGTTATTGTTCCATTCAAAAGCTGAAGGTCTATTTCCCGCATGGGTATATTTTTAGTGAACATCAGGTCGTGCAAATCATAAACTTCTGTTCCCACCAACTTCACTGGTTCCCCACACTTGCCGTTTTCTATCAACAATTCTGGTGTTGAAGAAAAATCTGTCACCACACTCGGAATTCCGCAGCTTGCCGCTTCCAGTGTCGGGATACCAAATCCCTCGCCTGAAGTATTTTTCCCTAACCAGTAGTTACAATAATTATGATTATTTGCAACTGATAAATCGTATACTAACCCATTATATTGTTCTTTTTTTATTTTGTTTATTCTTATATAAAAATTATTATCATCCATCCAACCAATAGAATTTTTACCTTTTATTGAAAAACGTAATCTGTAATTTAACGATTGTCTTTGAGATACTTTATAACTAATTAAATATCCCAAACGTATCAAAATCAATCTTAAATGATGAGCTAAATTAGAACTGACTGTAACCGCTTCAAATGAATTGTGTTTTTCATCATAATGCCCATCTCCATCCAAATAGCCGTTTATCAGAAATTGCTGTTTTTCTTTTGGCAAATACAACATCCATTCTGGGATATTTTTGTTATGCGCCCCGCTATTGAATAACTCTTTAAATTTTCTCCCCATCGATGCTGAATTAAACCATATGGTTCTCCTATTTCTCGTATCATCTTTTATTCTTCCATTCAAATCAAATTTTTCTTTCATGATTTTTAAAATTTTGTCTGTAATATTTTTTTCTTTTGTATTGATGCAAAACACTATTCCTTCGGGTTTTCCCTTCTTTTGAGATAGACAGCCTTCCGCCAAATAAATTCCACTCAACCACATAAAATCATCATCTATACTGATGGGTAATAATGGTTTTGCTCTGGGATGGGCGCAATATTTTTCTCCAAATTGATTAGATATATAACTCCCATCAAATATTATAAATTCTTTGCTAATGATTTTTTTTATTTTTGGTATTATCAAATAATCACCTACTTTAAATTCTTCTATCGGTTTAAGTTCTATTTTTGGATTTTTTTTCATTTTCTTTTTTTGATAATCACTTAATTTTTTTCTCTTAATTCCATAAACATAATGATTGGGTGTTATTTTTACATCTGGATTGTAAGAGGTAGAAATCGTTAATATCTCTTTGTTATATTCATAATCAATTTTATCTTCCACTTTTTGAAATGTTCCATCATTTGTTAATACCTCATCCCCTATTATTATGTCCTTTATTTTTTTAAATCCTTCATTTGTAGTTATTTCTGTATCTGGATGAAAACATGAAAGGAAGAACACATCGAACAAATTGTAAACCTCATTGAGTTGTGCCACAGAAAACCCCTTAAAGAAGTTCATTCCGGTGAAGAATATCTTGTGCTTGACGCCGCATATCTGCGCCAGTTCGCATATGTCCAAGGCGGCAGCCACGTCCTTGGGGTCTGTGTGCGCCAACAGAACGAAATCCTCGAACTTGTATTTCCTGAGAAGGATTCCCAAAGCCTTAATCATCCTGTCCGTCATTTTTCTTGGTTGGTTGCGGAAAACACTGCCTATAACAAACTTGCCCTTTAGTGCACCTTTTACAGCAACCCCATCGGTGTTGAACAGTATGACATCCTCCTTCATCTTCTCCCTGCGCTCCTTTGGCATGGGGTAGAACACATCCGTGTGCACGGCATGTGGAATGTACTCCGTTTTTATCCCGTATATGTCCTTTACCTGTTTCTGCCCAAATCTGCTCATAGCCACCGGCAAATCCACTTTCTCGAGAATCTGGGCACATGACATCTTGCCATTAACAGACGGCATACAAATTCCGCCATCGCTGGGAAAATAAAAGACACTCTTTGCGGGGGCGAAGTTCTTTTGCAACAGCCAAGGATAATAGAAAAATGTGTCATGAAGAATCCAGAAAATGTTAGCCTTTATCTCTTTTATTTTCTCTTCCATTATATCCTTCGCATACATTTCCCTGCCGCATCCCAAAATCTTAAAATCGAGCTGTGTCCCATCATCGAATTTTATGGGTGGTAATAAGGGCTGTGTGTTGAGCATGTTTCCTATCATATAGCAATCCCAGTGAGGTTTCGCAGAAAGATAATTGAAAAGTGTTTTAGAGATGGTGGAATAACCAGTCGTGAGAAGCGGGCTGTCGCTTAATCCAAGTATTTTATAAGGACGTATTGTATTTTCTGACGGCATTGAATATCTCCTCTTTTTTTTCGTTTGATAAATCTATGAGTAAAAACGGCGTCTTTATCCCTTCCGCAGACAATGCATAATAAAGCGGATGTCTGCATTGGGCGCAAAACACGATGCTTCCTGCTTTCCTGTAAACATCAAGCGGGTACTCCATCATGAATTCGTTTTCCCTGAACTCCTCCATGGTGTGCGTCTTCCCGCACCTCTCGCACTTCCACAAGGTTCTGCTTCCATGCTTCAGCATCGTCCCGTAGTTGGACAACGCACTATAGCTTATTCTTTCTTTCATATGGCTCCAGCAATATTCCCAGTCCACTTTGCATTATAGTAAAATGTGTGTTATTGAGAAACCTGAGAGCTATCTCTCGGGGGATTGAAACCCCGTATACCGGCACCTCGCCGTTGTATGCGATGGGGTGCATCTTCACTTTAGAACGCAGCCTTTGGGATAGATGATAATCGTCTTCCTTCAGGTGATATTCTCTTGGGGGATTCTCTGGCATAATTAGGAGGTGGAAAGGGCAAGGCAATCACCCTTCCCACCAAAATGGATACAAACACCTTTTTTGAAACTATTATATTAAATATATATATCTTATCCTTTATAAAGCTTTTTGTTTTGCACTTCAACTCAAAACCAGCAGTTTCTTGTCATATATTCTTATTATCCCATGATTATCCAGCATTTCCCCATGTGCCTTGTTTGCCCAAACCCTGATGCTTAAAAAATACTTCTGCAATTCCTTGTCTGACACCTTATTGCTGAATATAAACCAGTAACTCCAGAAGCCCCCGGTCTCTGTCGGGAATCCCATGGCGGTTATCTTGTGTTCATGCATACATAAATCCATAAAAGATTTTACTTTTGTTAAGTTTTGATATGTTTCTTTGTTCATCTTCTCATCTCCGCTTGTGCTTTCCTTATGTGCTTCAAAAAAACAAAAAGTTCCTGTTTCGTCATGGTTAATCTTCCGGCATTCGTTTCCACGCCGTTTATCTCCGCATAGATGCCCTCTATGTCTATGAGAGATTGTTTGCCCTTCCATACGGATATATTGTATCCGGATTCCTTTGCAATTGGTATTACTCGTGCCATATCAATCCCCCTCGCAATTTGGGTATAGCGGCATATCATCTCTCAATGTGCTTCCATAATACACTTTGTAAAAATGCACTATTTTATTGAGGAGTTCCGTTCCACTATTGGCGGATTCGCAGTATAACCTCGCAATATCCTTCTGCAACACAATAACGTTATTTAATTTGGTTATGTTCTTCTCGAAATCCACTATGCGGTTTGCCTGATTCTTGATGTTCTCATTTTGTGTTTCTATGGTGCTTCTCTGTTCGTTTATGATGTCAGTCTTACGCACGTTTACAATGCAGAGGCATATTATAGCCGCCAATAAGCCAAACACAATCAATCCCTTCAATACCACCCATGTCTTGTTTTCTTTCATTTTAGTTTCCTCCTATATAATAATATTCTGAGACATTGTCTCCAACATACATCTCTTGCTCAAACCCAGCAATCTCCGCCAATTCACTTCCATTATTTATCTGCTCTTGCTGATACCTCAAAGCACTCTCATTAGAGCTGATAAATGCCTCTGCAATGGTTATATACCCATCTTCATTTAAATCTGCACCTTGATTCTTTAATGTGGTAAAAAACTCTAGCCCTGCCGAGAATGTGGTGTTGCTATAACTTGGCGTATAGTGCCCCGTAGAAGATATCGCCACATAGTTTTCTAGTTCTATGTCACTAATGAAACTTCCGGAGTAACAAGCGTCTACATAAATCAGTCCCAACTTTGGCTTTATGTCTTCGAGCATCCAGCTCAGTTCGCTGACAGTCATCATTTCAGTGCCATCTGCCTCCATTTCTAAAGCAAAGGGGTTTCCATGAGTGCCAATATATATCACAAACAAATCGTTACCATCTACCTTTATGGACATCTCTTCTAACTTGTCCTCTAACACTCTTGCCGAAGCGTCATTCCCAGATAAAAAAATCATATTTTCTTCTTTAAACCCTAATCTTTTTAACTGATTATATACACCTCTGCCTTGTGCCACAAAGGGGTTTTGGCTCTCTGGGATGCCCGAATAGTTTCCTATATCATGGCTTCCTATTACAACAACCGCATATCTATCTTGAAAGTCGCTGTTCACAGTGTTGTTTTGGAATGTCTCAACATTAAAATGTGTTGTTGCGCAGCCTAATGTTAGTGCCATAAGCCCTGATAATATTGTGGTTTTCATTTTAATTTTACCTTGAATTTTATTCTGTTGTGGCTATTTTCTTTCACACATACTGTTGTATTCATGTCATTTGGGTTACTCATATCCTCATAATCCCAGTCTAGTCCAATGTCAAACTCGATTTCCTTTATTCCCTTTATGTGGGCTTCCTTTAAAGTTTTTTGTATAAATTCTTTTAATTTCATTCTTCCGCCTCCATCTGTTCTTTCCGTTTCAAATCATTCGCCTCGGTTTCCCAGTCCTGCCCTATGTCATTTTGGATATGCTCTTCGTAAAATAGTTTATTTTTCATTTGCTCTCCTTTTTTTTGCATAATATTCGTCAGCCATTTGTCCGATGAGATTATCCATTAATTCATGGTAGTGGCAGATTTCACTATAATGCTTTACCCATTCATCAGCATCTCCTGAAAGATATTCGCTTTCAATCATGTCATGTATGGCTTCCACAATATCTATAATTTGTCCTTTTTCTAATTCTATTTTCATTCTTTGCCTCCTATTCTCGGTGCTACCATTATTTCAAAATCCTCATTATAGAGAATCATGGGATAATCGGGCTTCGCCTTAATCTTAATACCCTCATTGCCATATGCGAGAAGTATATTTATCGCATTTTTCACACATGTCCCGTTAATTTTCAAAGGAAGTATATCCATTTGGCTGTTTTTATAATCCATTATGGGCATTTTATGAGTATTATAAACATCCTCGATAAAAAGAGCCATAATAGATATTGTTTTTTTCGATATTCCCCTAAGTAATATTATATTTTCTTTATCTGTGCAACTTAATTTTTCTTGCTCAAACAATACTTCTGCCTCCTTGTCAGTTATATGTGTTTCAGGAAAACATAAAACTTTCTTTAAAGTTTTTATTATTCTGTCTTTCTGTTCCAATTCTAATTCAGTTATTGTTTTCATTTTAATTCCTCCTTTCTGTTGGCATTTTATTCAGAACCTTTGTGGTGGCAGTCTCAACCGCCCCCTTCAAAATCTCTGCGTGGCTTAGCACCCTTCCGGCGTCCATCTTCGGCACCCTGTAATCCTGCACCAGCGTCTTGGCGTTCTTTATGATGAGGTCGTTGACCTCGTCGTAGGTGAAAATCCAGTTGCCAATCACATCTGTTACTCTGAGCATTTCTCCTTGGCGTTCGGTTTTCATTTTAAACCGCCTCCACAAACATAATGGTATTACAACCGCTTAAAATATCGCCCGTTTCGTCTCTATCAATCCTTTCAAATTGCCCGACATGGCTTTTAATGTTGTTGCGGTTATTCTCATTCTGTTCTAATAGCTGTTTATATTCCTCGTATATCTTGTATTCTTCTTCTGTTAAGGTATTCCCTACATCTCGTTTCCAGTTTAGATTTTGCCCTTGCGGACATTCTTTATATATATCTTTGATTAAATCTGTATTTATATGGATACTTTCGCCCATAGAATACTTTTCAATATGCACTTTAAAGGTATGCCCTGCAAACTGCTTATTTAAGATGGCTTTTATAAAGTA
>ERZ1292625.2807-Hain-H41-01um-R1-2807-length-15244-cov-6_pt1 | contig 15244 bp, 31 predicted proteins | sample MGYA00564400_ERZ1292625 | MGnify/ENA primary metagenome ERZ1292625 (study PRJEB36523, sample SAMEA6512639) | groundwater metagenome | collected 2019-01-08 | study: AquaDiva: Metagenomics assemblies of 32 groundwater samples | reverse complement strand
GGGCACGACTGGCCGGTACGCTCAGGGTCGCTTACGGGACGGCCCTCCAATCCCGCAGGCGTGGAGAGCAAGGAAAGGGCGAGCAACACGAACGCTGCAAGTATGAGTCTCATCGTTGACTCCTAATCCCCCGTGTCCCAGTGTGAATCGAGGAGGTATAACACAACAAAGAGGAAGCACATGGTTGCAAAGACGATAATAGCAAAGATCAAGGTTCGCCTTCTCCTAGAAACGCCGCCACAAAATCGAAAAAGTCTTGCGAGTTCGCCACTCCGTCACCGTTGAAGTCTCGCCGGTCCGCGAGCCTGTCCGCGTCGTTGAGCAAGCGACACACATTCTCTGCGTCATCCTGCGAGTAGTAGTATGCACCACTTGGGCAGGCCGGTCCAGCCACGAGCCATGTGCCTTGCCCGTCGTAGCCGATGATGTATGGTAGGTTCCGTGCCACTACCGGCACGGCGACCGACTGGGCGACGGGTCCGAACCCGAAGAGACGCACGAGGCACGCGATGTAGACGCCGGTCATCATAGGTAAGCCTCTTCTTCGAAGAGTGTTATGAGAGCATGACGCAGATCGCTGGTTCGGACGTGGACGACGTGCCCATTCGCTGACTTCAGTCGGATGAGTCTAGAACTGACGCGAGTGAGGATGAGCTTGTTGGTAGGTGGGGGGTTCTTCCTCTTGGGGCGAATTCGAATCTCCTTGACGCTAATAGTAGTAGCCACCGGGTTCACCATCCTTTCACACCACCGCCCACACCTCCACCCACCGATTCGTCGCGCCCACCCTCCGGAAGAGCGTCGCGTTGCCGTGGTCGTTCACCTCGAGGCAGTGAGTGTCCGACTTCGCGGCCCCCGCCCTCTCCCCGAAGTGGACGTCCTCGGCGCAGTGCCGCAGGAGCTCCGGGTCCGGCCACACGCCGATGTCGGCGCCGTCCCCAGGACTAGCGCCGAACCAGCAGTAGTCCGGGCAGACCTCCTGGGCGATCCTGTCGAGGGAGGTCAGGATGTCGGCGGCGGCTTCCTCGCCCCCCAGCTCGGGGTTGTCCTTCAGCATCCCGAGCGCCTTCGACAGCCGCCGCACGGCTTCGCGATTCTCCTTGCTGAGGTGGATGTGCTCCAGGTCCCAGATGAGGCTCTTCGCGATCTCGCTCGAGATCAGGGTGCCCTCGCTGACGCTGCCGATCTCAAGTGTCGTCCGCTTCCGCGTCTTCCCCATCGTTCTTCTCCTTGTTCTTCACCGGTGCGACGGACAGCCAGGTCGCCTTGTGGAACCCCACGTCCTCCAGCTGGTGAGAATATATCATGTTCATGTTGCAGATCATCTTCGCCACGGTCTCGCACGACACGGCCCCGTCCCTGGTGTTTGGGAAGGTGATGGACCAGATACCGTCCCCCGTCTTCGTGCTAAGGACGATGCAGCACGACCCCTCCAGCTCGGCACCCTTGGCGGTGCACAGCCCGGCGCGCATCTTCGACGGGTGCATCTTCAGCGGCTTGTGGGTTGACTCGTTCGTCAGGCCCACGATGACCTCGCCCTGGAACGGCCCGCGCCCCGTCTTCATGCGGGACATGCCGCGTATGTGCGATTCTTCCACTTGACCTCCTCCGGCTTCCCCGGCGTAGTTCCTTGCCATAGCCCCCGGTACCCGTACCGTAGTTTACCGCGCCGCCCCGGCGGAGCCTAGTTATTGCGCTAGTTAGGCGTGCTGCAGGAGGTCCTCGATGCCGATCTCCTCCAGCCCCAGTTCCACGAGCGCCTTGCGGACTTTCAGCAGGGCTGTGTCGTGCGCGTTTTTACAAGCCTGAGGACAAAGCGGCCCGCGCCCAGGGTACAGGCTCTCCCGCTTGGTCGGCTCATTATCTACGACCACCTCGACGCCGCCCCGGACCTCCACCCGCGAGGGGGAGCCTGGCTCATCCCGGCTGTGGTAGACCTCGCGCTTGTGCAGCTCCTTCGCAACCTCGGCCCAGGCCATGAGCGGTTCGTGCTCGTCCTTCCCCGCGAAGAGGTTGGTGAGCTTGCCGCAGGGCCTCGACTTGGGCTCCGGCTTCGGTTCTGGCTTCGGCTTCTGCCCGATGGGGGAAGTTGGGATCCGCTGCGCCTTCATCAGTAGTTCCTTTCACGCTACCCGCCCCGCGTTACCTAGTTTAGTATACCGTGCGGGAGGGTCCGGGCGCGGGGTGGTAGTATCTTAGTTACGGATTATTTAGCGGATCTGATCTTATCCAGCAGTGCGCGATTCTCAGTCTCGATCTTCTCGAGATCGATATCGAAGTATTTAGCAATGGTCTTCTCAGTGCTCATGGAGAGCGGTGCGAAACTGTATGTACCCCGCGCCTCGTCATCAATCGGTTCGCATATCCGGTAGCCTTGTGTGCAGAGCCACTCTATGAAGTCGCCAACCACCTGGTTATCGCCCTCGAGCGCCCTGATCTTGTCGTGTTCTGGGTAGTCTGACATTGGTCACCTTTCATTGAGACGAAACGAAACAACGTGCACGCGAGCAGAAATTTTGAGGGCGGTTTTCACGAGAGGTATCTCTTCATCACTTTCCCGTCGGACCCCCTGACGATCCGCTTCTTGTAGCCGGAGTGGATGTTCAGAGCGTCGTACCAGAGGAGCGCCTCCTGGAGGGTCTTGAACCCGCCGTACCGAGCCGAGTACTTCCCGCGCCCCTTCCCCACCTGGACCGTGAACGATTCTTCCATGACCAGCTCCCTTCTGATACTGGGACCCCTCCGGAGGCTACCCGCCCGCCCCGCCCCCGTACCCCCCGCCCCCGCTCACCCCGGCTCTGGAGGGCCCCTAGCCCGCTCCCGCCGGGGGCGAGGCGCGCCCGGCCTACGCCGCCGGTACGCCCGCCCGCTCCCGGCTCACGCTCGCGTAGATTTTTGTAGCCCCCGCCGCCCTCGCCACCGCCGCCGGGATCTCGGCCCGCAGCATCTCATGCATCTTCCCCTGGAACTTCGTGACGACCGAATTAGGAACCTGGTCCAGACACGTCACCGCCACGGACACGTTCAGCTTGATCCCGGGCGCCTTCGTCAGGTCGTGCCTGACGTTCTCCCGCAGCAGGTCCAGGTCCAGCGCCCCGAACCGCATCTCCCCCTGGAAATCGTTGCGGTAGTTGCTGGGGTCGTCGAACGTCATGTCGGGGTCGTGCGTGGGGAAAGGCCCCTCCCCGTGGCGGGTCGAGTACGCCCGCGTCACGTAGACCACCTCGAGCTCGCTGATGCCGACCGCGCCGCAGATCTCGGCCACGTTGGCGAGGCCGGTCCTGCTCCGCGTGACGTGGGGGAAGAACATATGTCCCTCGTCCAACCCCAGCCCCTGGGCACCCTCGAAGATGACCTGGTCGAACTTTTGGAAGATGCCACTAGTCCCCGGCCTCGCGTTGTTCTTGAATGCTTGCGCCTGCTTCAGGTACAGGTCGATCGGCCCTCGCTTGTCGATGTTCTCCATGAACTCAATGCTCGGCTTCCCTGGCATCTCCCTGATGCGGCGCGGGACCCACTCGCTCCTGATCCTGCCCAGGAGCAACTCGAGGACGTTGTTGTCTCCGATGTGACCGACGAACGTCGACGGTCCACCGTCCACTAGCCGCTTGACCGTCTCCCCCACGCCCAGGCCGCAGGTCCCGTGGCGCTTGCCGCAGGTGCCCATCTGGGTCTCCATCTCCCTGTTGATGAGCATGTCGTAGGGGGTCGTGAGGGGGGAGGCCGGGTCGACGAACAGGTCGGGCACCGGCCTCGACCCGAGGTGATTCACCAACCCCGTCCTCTCCTGGGCCCAGATGTAGGGGTTGGAGATGAAGAAGCGGCTCAGGAACGTCGGCGCGCCGCAGAACGCCCCTGAGCCGTGGTGCCGGAAGATGTGGGGCTGGCCGGTCTCGTGGTCCACGACCGTGTGCCCGGCCTGGCCTCCCCCGTTCGAGCGGACCACGAGGGAGAAGGCCTGGGAAGCGAAGTAGTCGACCATGCGGCCCTTGCCCTCGTCGCCGAACATCGCTCCGATAACTGCTACTGCTCTCATCTACAGGTTCCTTCCTGGTAGGTGCGAGTGAATGAGTGAATGAATCAGACGACCGTCAGGCCACCCTTGGTGGTCTTGGAGGTTAGTTTCGTCAGGCCACGAAGGGAGTTCTTCACGACGATGGCCGTGCCCGCGTCCGCGCCCCACGAGGCGGCGACCGCATCGGCGTCGTGGCCCTCGTTGACCTGCATGATCGAGACGATAACCTCACCCAGCTTCGTATGGTCGTCCACGACGATCGCCCGCTCGCCCAGGAGGATCTTCCACTTCGCCTCGGCGCCCTGGTACTTCGTCGCGTCCGTGGGGGTGATGAGGTGGAAGACGTGCCAGCGGGCCTGGGCCTCCCTGAGGAGGTCGTCGATCTTCACGTCCGACTCCACGTCGACGTCGAAGAACCTCTTCACCTGGTCCTTCGTGATCACGGGGTGCGGTGCCTCGTCTCCGATGGTGAAGAGGTATCCTCGCTTGCCCCGCTTCTCCTGGCAGTCGCACGAGGTCTTGTGCCGCGCGAGCCACCAGGCGAGCGGGTAGGACTCGCCCCCGTTGCCGCCGCCGTTGGACTCGATGAAGATCTTGCTGATCTGCTCGACCAGCTTCATGTCGGCCTCGAACTGGGTTGCCTGGATGGGGGCGTGGTCGGAGTAGGCGTCGCCCAGGCCCAGGAGTATGACGTGGGGATCGGTGACCGGCTTGCGGTCGTAGATGCCCTGCATGATGATTCCGAGCTGAGTCTTGATGATGCCGACGGCCAGGTGGCCCATCGACCCGGTTTCATCGACCCCGATGATGACCGGGGTGGACAGCGGGTTCGCGGCGGAGTCCCTCGACTCCCGGACCTTGAACTTCGCCGGGTTGAGGTCGTCGTGGCACCCCGCCGTGTTGGTGAATACCTGCTGCTGCGTGGCACCGTGCACGTTGTTCGCGTGCACCGCGTACGCGCCCGCGTTCCAGTTGCTGTTGCCCATTCGCTTCCGCTCCTTGGTTAGAGTTACCCCACCCCCGTGGTTCGTCACATCGGCATCAGGATGATGTGCGGCTCCGAGATCGGGGCCGGTGTGGTCTCGTCGTCCTTTTCTTCGTCCTCGTCGACCCCCACGTCGAACGTCTTGTAGTCCGGGTCGGAGTCGGTATCGACGTGAGCCACAGATTCGACCTCGACCCCGTCCTCGCTACCGAAGTGGTTCGGGTGCTCCGAGGTGGGCGAGGGGACCATATACACCGGCAGGTCGCCGCGTGCCTTCAATTGGGCTGTGAGTTGCTCAATGAGCTCTGAGATCAGCATGGGATTCCTTCCTGCTTCGTGACCCCCGCCCGTTACCCTACGCTAGTATACCGCGCGGCCCCGGCCTCCGCAAGCCGTTGCGTTAGTTACGCGGCGGGAACGACCACTCCCCACGCCGCCAGCGGCGCAGCCTGCTCTCATTTAGGCGGCGCAGGGTACGTATGTCGCGGACTTCCTGACTCTTCCGGTTCCGCTCTCCGGCGGCCATGTTCGTGAAGCCACGGGCCGATGCTACCATCGCCCGGAGGCGGTCCTCGTCGGACGACGTGGTGGGGAAGCAGAAGGCGTTGCCGATGTTGCTGCTCATAGGTTCCTCCACGTCTTGGATTCTTCGTACCGCCTGGTGTGCCTATCCCTTATGACGCGGCTGAGGCGAATGATCCGACGACCCTTCGTAGCGGCGCAGAACCAGTTCCTCGGCAACCTGTCGTGCATGGCGATCAACCGATCGTGGCGGCGTGAGAGGGATTCCGATTCCCGCAGGACTTGCTCCACCCGTTCCGGTGTCGGTCTCACGTCAACTTCCTCCTACCACCCTCCAGCTTCGACCTTCGCCTCGCCTCGAACCCCTCGGCCCGCGCCCCGTCGGACTGCCCTGCGCGGTAAGCGTCCCGGCTCCCTCCGTTGTAGCGACCGGAGCCCCTGCCGCCGGAGCCCAGCTTCACGCCCTGCTCCTCCTCGAGCCAGGTCGCCGCCGCTTCCCGCTTCTGCTTCAGCACCTGCGCCAGGGTGCCGGCGCCGACCAGCACGAGCGCCTTGCACGCTGGGGAGGTCATCGTCTCTCGGGTAGCCGCCGCCTCCCTCGCTCGTTCGTTCAACTTCCTCGCGAAGCCGTGGGCGTACTGCGCCCCGTCGCCCCGGAAGCAGCCGCCGAACTTGCCGTAGGCCATCGTCGATATCACCGTCGCCCACTCGACGAACAGCTCCGCCGCCATGGCCGCGTCCTCAGCCGAGCCGTAGAACCGGATCAACTTGACCTCGCTGCGGACCTTGAAGGGTCCGTTTTCCACGAAGTCCGTCGTCCGGTACGCCTTCACGGATCCCACCAGCTCCTGAATGGCAGAGCTGAGAGAGAACTCCCATGTCGTGAAGTTCTTGCCCCGCATGGGGGCGTCGCCGGTGCCCATCTCGACCTTCACCTGGGCGGCGTTCTCGTCCGCTTCCCGCGCCGCCTCGACGTCGGCCTGAGTTAGAAAATGTTCGTCCATCAGGCGGGCTGCCATCGCCATGGCGTTGGCGACCTCCCCGTCGGCTGCGGCGTCGTCCTTGCTCAGGTCGAGCAGCTTGCGGATGCGGCGCTTGATCGATTCTGTGTCCATAGTTCGTCACTCCTTCAGATGGATAGTTCCTCATCTTTCCCGAGCTGCTCCTCCTCGAGGCACTCGCGCAGGTCGTGATTGTCCACCGCCTCCGGCGGCAGCCGCCCAGGGATCACCTTGTCCGCGATCCGCTGGGCCTCCGCGAACTTAGGCAGCTGGCTCGCGTCGAAGTCGGACCCCGCCGGGGGCAGGTTTAGCGCCTGCATCTGGGGGGCGAGGTCGTACTTGTCCGCCCAGTTCTGCATACCGAACCTGCATTCGGTCTCCCCCAGCTTTGTCTTCGCGATGATGGACGGGCAGCCGCAGCGCTCGGAGTCGTTCTCCCTACTGACGCTTAGGAAGTCGAACAGCGGGGAGTTGGCGGTGTTCCAGATGGCTTGCAGCTGCGATGGGCTCATCTTCGACAGCCTGTCCACTTCGCGGTCGTACACGTCCCTGATGATCAACGACATCTTAGTTCTCCTTTGTCAAGAATGGGTTCTTCACGACCTTCTGGTCCACCCCCACCTCCACGAATCCGACGTCCCCCAGGTCCTCCCCCTGGTACAGGATCTTGCCGATCAGCAGGATGCCCCACAGCTCCAGGAATTGATCGATGATGAACTGTAGCCATTCGACGTAGGAGTAGAACTTCTCGACCCGATCCCACTCAATACCGGCGCAGTCTGCGGTAGGGACCCACTGGCAGTAGTAGTTGGGCGCCAAGGCCGGGTTATGTCGACTTGCTGAAAACGTCCGGAGGATGCGTTCCTCGTTATCAGTCAGCTTCCGGCTGAGATCGAATCGCCCCTTGAACTTGGTGGTGTACCCCATCACGTTTCTCCCTTCGGATTATGCTGCGGCCAGTACACGATCCACCCCTTCCCCAGGTTGTCCCAATGAGCGCCCCGGAGCCCGTGGACGGCGGCTGCCTCGACACAGGCCGCCACGCTGTCGCACGAGATGCCGATGCATCTCTTCCCATACATCCCCCTGCCGCTGTAGCCCTCGTAGACGGTGCCGCCGACATCGTTGGCCACGTTATGGAACGTCTGGAGGGTTGGTTCTGTCTCAGGCATCAGGCCTTCGCCTCCTTCAGGGCCAGCTTCAGCTCGGCCTTGATCCGGCGGGCGTCGTCCCCGCGCCAGCTGGTGGCGTTGCCGAGGAAGTATCGGATGATCTCCTTGCCTGTGTCCCAACCGTACATGTCGGTCGCGTACGTCAGGGAGAGCATCGCCTCGGCGTAGGGCTTGGCGTGCTGGCTCATGGGCCTCCAGGTCCGGAACACCTCCGTGGCGATCTCGCTGATGGGTCGTACCTGCTGGCTAGTCATCATACTGTGGTTCCCTTCAAGTACCCGCCCCGCCTTACCTACGCTAGTATACCGCGCGGCCTACTTATCCACAAGTAGGTGGGTACTACGGCCCCTTGCCTATTGTCCCTGCTTCAATTCTTCTTGCTCTTCTTCATCACATTCCTCGATGCCGGCGAAGGAGTCCCTGGAGAGGACCTCCTCCTTGCCGCTGTACTCTTCACGCACGGTTTCACCAAGAGCGATCTGCTCCAACGCTTCTTCCGGGCTGTCAGCCTCGACGTAGTAGGTGGCCTGCTTCGAGACGGTTTCGATGATCTGTTGCTTGTAGAACATTAGACAGTTCTCCTGAGACGAAACGAAACAACGTGACACGCGAGCAGAATTTTGAGGCAGTCAACCGGGGTATCCAGAGCACGCCTCCAGCATCGTCGACCTCTTCTCCTCCTGGGGCAGGTTCGCCCACAGGGGGTAGAACTTCTCCCGCTCCCCGTCTTCCACGCCGGGGCCGATGCAGTCGATCAGGATCCCGGCGGCGAACGCCGGGGTGCACTCCACGCCGGAGATCTTGGCCGCTTCCACGACGTCGTAGCCGCAGCTGTCGGCATAGAGCTCAAGCATGATGCGTATACCCTCGCGCTGGTCGTGGGCGAGGGAGGATAAGGGGGTGGTCACCTGTTCCTCCTCTCTTCCTCTTCCAGCTCCTCCGTCTCCTCGTAGGTTCTCACGTGGTCGGCCTCCAGCAGCTCCTCCAGGAGCCCCCTGAAGTGGTCGAGCACGTCGCCCCTCGCCACGCCCAGGTCCTCATCGGAGGAGAAGCTCAGGGTGACGTCCTGGGTGAGTCTGGGGAGGCCCGCGTTCAGGTCGGGGAGGTGGGTTACTACGAATTGGATGGTGAATGATGTCTTCATGCGCTCCTCCAGAAGACGAGCTCCTCGTCCACCCACACCTCGTAGTAGATGTCGTCGTCGCACCAATCATTCTCGAAGAGCATCCCCTTGGCGATGATGTGGTAGAGGTTCGGGGCCACGTCGTTGGCGAGGTCGAGCTCGTACATGCAGACATTGTCGTTGCCCGAGTCACCGTTCTCGTCCTTCGGCCCCTCGCCCTCGTCCCAGTACGCGGCGGCGAGGCCGTAGCCAGGCGTCTTGGTGAGGTCCTCGGGGGTGCCGAGGATGCCGGGGTCGTAATCGACATCCTTGGCAATGTACACGCGGATGTTCTTCATGTCCTCACCACCTTCCTGCCCTCCAATAGGGCCACAACTTCCCCGAACCCGTCCCACCCCAGCCCGCCCCGGTCACGACATTCCGCGAGGAACCCATCGACGTCGTACCCGGCGTCTTCGATCTTGGCGACGGCGGCGGCCAGGTACCGCGCGACGCGGCCCTCGAACACGGCCTCGCACGCGAGGTGGTAGACGGCCAGGCAGAGCCTGCGGAAGCGTCCTGATTCTGTTTCTCGTGGACTAGCGAAGCTCATCTTCATGGGGAACCTTTCATCCTGAAAGGGAGGCGAAGCCTCCGTTACCCGCCCCTATACCTATAGTATTATAGGCGCGCGGCCCCCTTAGAATAGTAACTAGCCTAGTTTAGTTACGGGAACAGTAAGACTAGAACCGCATTAGAACGGGCTGCCGGTGACCTCCTCCGAGACCTTCGGCTCCTTGGTGATGCCCAGCAGGAACTCCACGTCGATGACCTGGCCGCACTTGATGTTCCTCCAGTTCCGCTCGAGGTACGAGTGGGCCTCAGCCATGGTCCTTGAGTTCCACCTGAAGTGCTCGACCTCGCACCTGTTCGTCTGGAGGTGCATCAGGAGGACGTTCACCGGCTCAGTGAGATCATCAGACCATCCGCCCCGGCGGAATAGGTACCGCGCCGGGTGTTCCTCATCCTCCGGAGCCCGCAGCAGGACCGCCAACGCCGGGATGAAAGTTGCGGTGTCCCTGATCTCGATGGTCTTTGTTTCGGTCGCGTGCATTCAGTATCTCCTGGGCGACTTCGCCCCTATGTACTAGTACGTCCTTCGGTGACTGAACAGTCAATTCTACCTTCTTCGTTCCCAGTCGGTTCAGAGTTACTACCGCTAAGGGATTAGCGGGGTCTCCGATGACGATCGATTCTCCTAGATATCTTGCAAACACGAGCATGTCATCCTTCCTTTTGTCTGGGGGCGATGCCCAAGGGGATGCAATTAGCCCATGGTATGATTATCACAACGACAGTAGCCGCAGGAACAAGATTGACAGCAGAGATCTTTATACAAACCTCTCCGGGGAAGTTCTCGTTGTCCACTATTGAGTGGTCCACAACGTAGAACTCTTGGGCGAATGGGAGATCCTCCTTCAGGCCAGTTTCCAGGCTAGCCAGTATCTCTCCAATAGCAAAGACCGTATCACCCTTTCGGACCGAGATGGGCATCAAAATGGCACGTCCTCTCACGAGCTCCCCTGAGGCTTCACCACCTTGGGCAGCAGCCCGTCGATGATCCTGGCCCCGGCCTCCACTGCGGAGCTGATCAATGCTAGGTTCCCTCGACCGGAGGACCCGGCGCTGACGCAGCAGATCAATAGCGCCTGCACGAGCATGACCCGGTCGTTCAGGATCTTGTCCGATATCCAGAACACGATGGTCGCGTCCTCCTCGCTCGGCTTCACCAGCTGCGTGGTCGACTCCGTCATCTTCGCGTGGTCGAAGAACTTGATGATGACGGCTCCCCCCAGGGGGCGGGCCAGCTTCAGGAGCATCCTCCGCGCCTTGTCCTGAGCTGACTTCTCGGTCTTGGACGGCTGACACCCCAGGTCCTTGGGCATGACCGACTTCGAATCCTTGACCTCCAGGTAGTTGCGCAGCCCAGGGGGCATGGTGACGACCGGGTGGCCCTTCAGGGTGGCGTACTCGTTCGCGTTGGCGTCCCCCGTGCTCAGGACGGCCTTCTCCCCGAAGACCTTCTGGAACTTATCCGTGAGGGCGGAGCGGAACACCTTGCCCGCCTCGCTCTCGTAGTACACGCCCGAGCTCATCGCCGCGATCTCCACCTCCGCCGCCTCGTGGTCGGTGAGCAGGTCGTCGAGGAAATCATCGTCGTCGGACCTCCCGTAGATGGCATCCCGCAGGGCGCTGCGGAGGGAGTACTGGTCGGGCACGGCCCGGTCCCGGTTGATGACGAGGCTGTTCAGGTTGTAGTGACTGAGCCCGGCCTCTGGCAGGTTGGTGATGAACACCCCCTTGCAGTAGATGCGGGTGCCCGCGTCCTCCGGCCCGCGCTCTATGATCCCCTCGTTCTTCGGGATGAACCTGTTCTCGAACGAGGGGAAGTTGGCGCCGGGGATGTGCAGCCTCATGAGGCACCCGGTCTTCGGGCACTCCCCATCGGGGGGCATGGGCACGAGCCAGAGGACCTTGTACCGCCCACCCTCCTCCCTCGACTCGTAGCGGAACCGCACATCGGCGGTCAGGATCTCGAGGTAGCCCCCGAGTCGGTTGGCGGTGGCCGCCGCCTCCTTCATGCCGCCCCCGAACTGACCGATGGTGTCGCCGCCGCGCACCTTCGAGCCCTCGCCCAGGGTGCACAGCTCCAGGTAGGACGGGACCGACTTCGTGTAGAAGTGAGCCACTGTGCTGCTGGGGCAGTTGAATATGAAGCCCTCAGGGTCCGCGTCGAGGCAGTTGCTTCGCAGCTCCCTCAGGGCTTCCCATGACTTCCAGTCGCTCACGAGGTTCGTGGAGCAGACGGGACGATCCTGCATGTCTTGGTGCATTTGACAGAAATCCTTTCGTCAAAAGAAGTGACCCCGCCCTAGCATTCAATCCCCTACTCAACTCTCCAGTCGAGTAGGGTCGCCCTGTGGTCCTCATCAGGCTTCCTGGTGAGTTGCCAGTACTGTTCCCTGACTCGTTTGGGCTTTCCAACACGGTCGCTTCGGGGCTACCCGCCGCGCCGCTACGCTAGTATACCGCGCGGCCCGCGCCTCCGCAACTACGTGGGTACGTCTGGGTTGGGGATGCCCCGCTGGAACTTGCGGAGCCGGAAGCCGGGGTGCTGCTCGCGCATGTATTGAAGGTACTGATCATCGCTAGTCTCCGGGACATCATCGAACCAGACTGAATAAATGGCCCGCAGGAGCGGGAACTCGTACTCGATCCTCACCAACAGCTCAGACTGTTCCTCAGGCATGGGCGACACCGTCCCCGCGAGCCAGCTCCCTCACCTGCAGGACATCATCCATGGCCTGCTCGTTCTCGGCAGGATCAAGGTTCATGCACAGTGCGGAATTATGCTCACGGCACTGATCCACGATGTTGGACAGCGTGCCGTCCAAGATCATCCCGTCCTCGTCCAATAACGAGGAGCCCCGGTGGCAGAGCATCCCTGGGTTGAAGCGATGGCGCCCGTCCCACGCGGCGCTGATGCAGAACATCGGGTACTCACTGGAATCGAGGAATGAGTCCACTTCTGGTGACGCCTCGATGCCCAGCCACGGGCCGCCCAGCGCGACGAACTCGTGGGCCATCCATCGATGCATGTGGGGCCTTATGGCGTTGCCGTCGATGTAGATCGGTACGTCGAGCGCCGCCCAGAACACGACCTCGTCGATGAACTCCTCCACGCTGATCGTGTCTGATGGAGCTCCCAAGTACCCCCGCACCTGCATACCCATCGAGCGGATGTTGTGTATCGCCCTAGCAGCCAGCGATAAGCTGCACATCATGCGCAGGGCACGCACGAGTTTTGCTCGTCGATACTGATCAAAGCACATCGACATATGGGATCCCTCCGAGAGGGGGAATCGTCCAAAGGCGTTGAACAGCACCACCCCCACCGTCTCCGGAACTAGGTCCTTGACGCGCTCCGCGCGCTCGGTCCAGGCCTGGGCGCCGATGGGCAGCACGCGGGAGTCGAACCCTCCCGGCTGGGTGGCCGGGCCGGAGCTGAGGTTGCAGAAGTCCCAGAGGTCTACGGGGTTGGTTGCGGTGCTCATGGGGTATCGTATTCCTTGAGTGGAGCGTTTGCCGAATTGATGATGATCCAGTAGTTGTGGTGGCCGTAGTTCTTGGCGACCTCCCTCAGCTCCAGCTTGTCGTAGTCCCACCCGTGCGTCTGCGCCTCGAGGCTGCACCGGGCCACGTCCTCGTTGAGGGCCACGCACTCGGCGGCCACCTTCCCCTTGTGGAGGAACTGGTACCTGGAATGGGTCTCGTCGTTCTCCGCCTCCTTCTGAGCGGCGATGAGCGGCGCGGCCTGGCGGCTCGTGGAGGTGATGTCCTTGCCGCCGCGCCACCAGCGGGTGATCTTGCCCAGGTGGAAGATGGCGTGCTCGAGAGTGTTCGTCGACTTCACCGTCAGGCAGAAGTCGTCTATGCATTCGAGCATGGCCTGCTCGTCGCCCTGCTCCATAATCGTCCACGGGGAGCTCCGGTCCTTCCGGGTCTTGAGGTAGTGGGGTGGGTTGCGGGCCATCAGCTAACCCTCCCTGTGCATCTCATGGCGACGGCGGAGCCGCCGATGCGACTCTCGTTGGGACCGGGTCTGTTCTTCACCTGGACCCACTGGTCACAATCTCGGCACGTCGACTCCAGGCATGTCCTACCACTCAGCTCTGTCCAGAGGCGCTTGAAGGGTCTGAGTCTGTGACCGCGTCCCTCGGGACCGCACGTGATGCGGGCTTCCCTGCAGAGCTGACGGATAGATAGATCGCTCATGATGATCCTCCTGGTGCATTCTGGATCTCCCTCCACGCGGACCTTCGGCAGGCCTGCGCCGCCTGCATCTTCGACTTATACGGGCCGTGGCTCTCGTAGCTGTCGCTGCCCTTCCAGAACCAGCCGCGCCCCTCCTCCCAGACCGAGCCGACGCGCTCGAGCTTCCCGTTCAACCTGATCCTGACCTCGGTGTTAGAGCCCATGGTTCACCTCCCTGTCAGCAACCACCTCAGCCGCCCCCAGAACCCCCGCAGGTTCAGGTCCGTCACCGGCCCGAGACGCTGCTCCATGGCCGCGTCGATGCCGCCGTCGAAGACCTGCTCGTGGAGGGTGTGCAACGCCAGGCGGCAGTTGCCCGCGATGATTTCCACCTCGTCCTGGAACCGACTCAACTTGTCCTTCATCGATGCGGAGACTGAGTCCCCCACGAGGAGCGACAACGTCTCCGTCCTCGCGCTGGCCTCCTTCGAGAACTGCCGAACCTGCGCGAGCATCTCCTTCACCAATAAACCACCGTCGCCGACCGCTTCCCGATCGATCTCGTCGATGATCTCCTTCACGGCGTCCTCGAGGTCCTCCGATTTGACATAGTTATCTCCAATGATGTCCCCTACCATCGTCTTCGAGCTCATCCTTCTTGACGTAATCCTCAAGATCATCCTTCTTGACGTAATCCTCAAGATAATCCTCCTCGACGAAGTCCTCCTTCGTCAGGAGCTCGGCTTCCTCGATGACGCACTTGACCGCCTCGTCCACGAGCTCGGGCATGAGGAGGACGAGGGGGTTGCAGGAGAGGGCGCGCACCACGCCGCCCGCCGCGTCCCACCCGGACATGCCGTTATGGATCTCGTTGAAAGTGTTGGCGAGCTCGCGATGCAGCTGCTCTTCCCAGGCGGCTCGCCGCTCCTCGGCGATCTGGGCCACGGTCTTGGTCTTCACCAGGTTCTCGTCTGACATGGGTGTTCCTTTCACCATCCAAAGATGTTCTCGAACTCGTCGGAGATTCCGAGTGTATCGATCTTCTCCTGATCGTCGACCTGCTCCGGAAGGGAGTTCAGGGCGTAGTTCATGTTGCGAGCTGCCTCCGCAGCATGCTGGGCCTCTCCCTGCTGACCCGCCTTGAACATCCGCACGGCTTCGTTCGCCGCCTCCCTCATGGCCATTCGGATGAGGTCCTTGTAGTTCAGCTGCTCCATAGGTTCCTTTCTCGCGTCCGGCCCCGCCCCGCTACCTAGCGGGTAGTTTACCGCGCGGCCCGCGCCTCCGCAAGCGGCTACCCGGTAGTGGCTACGCGAACTTGCCCAGCTTGTCCGACATCCGGACCTCCGTGATGGTCGCCTTATCGGCATCATCCGCATGCGTTGCGACTCGCTCCTTCACCTCCCTGCGCGCGGCCTCGGAGAGTTTCGGATCGTCTACCGCAGCGGCCACGGCGCGCAGCGCCTCGTTCTGGCGCTTCGCCTCGGCCTCCGCCTTCTCCGCTTCCTCCTGGGCCTTGGCCTGTTTCGCCTTGGAGATGACGTAGGGGACCACCAGGAACGCGACGATACCTAGGAAGACCCAGAGCAATATCGCTGGGTAGAACGCGGCGGCGAGGCAGCCCGCCACGGC
>ERZ1292625.2804-Hain-H41-01um-R1-2804-length-15260-cov-29_pt1 | contig 15260 bp, 21 predicted proteins | sample MGYA00564400_ERZ1292625 | MGnify/ENA primary metagenome ERZ1292625 (study PRJEB36523, sample SAMEA6512639) | groundwater metagenome | collected 2019-01-08 | study: AquaDiva: Metagenomics assemblies of 32 groundwater samples | reverse complement strand
TTTGATATTTGTGTAAGGAGGCGAGTTTAGTGCGTATTTCCACTAATCACCTAAAAAATTTTGATGATCCAGATAAAGGGATGCCTTTAGGAAACATGACTTCTCAATTCTTTGCGAATGTTTACCTTAATTCTTTAGATTATTTTGTTAAGCACAAATTAAAGATGAAATACTATCTAAGATATGTTGACGATTTTGTTATTTTACATGAAAGTAAGGAAAAACTAGAAGAATGTAAAGATAAAATATCTAAGTACATTAGACATTTAAGAATAAGATTGCACCCAGACAAGTCTAAAATATTTTCACTATATAAAGGAGTCACATTATTAGGTTTCAAAGAATTTTATCTATATAGAATAGCAAGAAAAAGAAATGTTAGATATTTCAAAAAGAAATTTATTGATCTTAAAATTCGCTACAGAGAAGAAGAGATTGGGCCTACAGATTTTCTTAATAGTTTAGAAGGATGGTTTGGATATGTAATGTGGGGAAACACTTACAACTTAAGAAGAGATATAGCTCGTAAAGTAGCACGTTTTGCTTTTAATAACAAGATGGAGATGAAGAGATCTTTGTTTAAGGTTGCAAAACTTGACTTTCGCTTTTCGGGGGGGGGGCAACCGAAGAAATAATAGAAATCGAGTTATATAAAATAGTTGTTACTACCGTTTTGGCTGGGAGCCAGAGAAAGAAAGAGATAGAGAGAAGAGAGAAGAGAGAGGGAGAGAGAAAGAGAGAGAATTCATGGACTGACAGTTTAGCACCGTACTAAAAAATTATCGACGTTAAAATGCTGAAATATGCCTTTTCCACCCGAAATTCCCACTGACGATATAGTGTCAGTGCGTCTTTCCACTGACAATCCGCTGTAATGCCCCAATTAAATGTCTTTTATCGTAAGTTTTTCCAAATTCGGCATAAGAGGTTCTTAAATTTCTATCAGTAACCACAAAAAACCATCTGTCTTCATAATTTTTATTAAGTGACTCTACTTTTTCTTTTAGAGCCTTCTTATTTTTGTGTAAAACTTTTCCAGTTTCAACTTCAATAGCATATTCTCTTCCATTCAACTCAAAGACAATATCTGGTTTAACTGTTTGGTAAGTGTTTATTTTATCTGTAAAGCTTTTGAGATATTTTACAATGTCACTTATAGTAAAAATGTGCTGCACACCTTCAGTTTTCCTTTTTTGAATAAGATATTTTTCATTTGAAGAGCTTGTAAGGCTTTTCATATTATATTCTCTATAACCTTTCTTTTTTAGATAATTTGTCTCTGCTTCATTTAGTTCTTTTAATCTTACACATCCATCATATTTTGTTACATTTATCTTTGCCTTTGCCCTTGCAGCACGTCTTTCTTTTTGAGCATTAATATTTTCTTGAATTCCATCTAATCTCTCTTCGTTACTAATTGCTTTATGAGATGCTATTAATTCATCCGGTTTAGTTGTGATAATCTTATGTTCTTCTGGAGAAGCTATTATCTTTATTTCAGAGTGATCATCATCCATTACTAAAATCCCTTCACCAACTCCTGCTGTAAGAAGATGGTTCACTTCAGGTTCACTAAGAAAGAAGGTTCTTTTGATTGTATTTATTACAGCTGGTTTCTGCCTCATCAGTAATGTGTAGGAACTGTTTGCAAGGACAGACTTCCCAGCCTCAGAATCTAACATGCCCTCTACCTCTTGGTTAATTAAAAATAAGGCTAAATTGAACTTTCTACAAGTCTTAACTATTTCAAAGATATAGGATGCTTCTGAAGACTGCCTTAGCAAAGACCAAGATTCATCGATAACCAAGAGTTTTCTTTTAAGATCTTTTTTCATTTTCATATAGATGTAGTCAAGAACAAGAAACATCATTAGTGGCTTAACTTGTTTGGGCAAGTTGCCTATATCAAAACATACAAATTGATTATCGAAATTAAGTTTGGTCTCCTGATTAAGGAAAGAAAATACACCATTTACATACCATTCTAAACGACTGATAAGACTCCGAACTGTTTGCTTTTCAGACAGCATCATCTTTTTCTGACTTTTTTTCAAAACTTCTAATAAATCTTCGAGTATTGGTGGAGGCTCCTGCCAACTTTTTACATCATCAACATAAATGCCTCTTTCTTCATAAGTATCAGTTAATGCTCTTTCTAAAATAGCTTTTTGTGGATCTGATAGTTCCCCTAACATTAAAGGCATTAAGTCTAGCAAAGCAAGTCTCTTTTCTGGATAGTCGTGTCCCATCAAATCTAGTGGATTAATTATTGTCTCGGATACTGGGCTTAAATTAATTAATTGGCCATTAAAACGCTTTACAAGCTCTTTATATTCACTTTGTGGATCAATAACCATTACATCTGTCCCGTTAAGCAAATAGCGAGAAATCATTAATTTTGCCATATAGCTTTTGCCTGATCCAGAACTTGCCAAACATAAACCATTTGGATTGCTTAAGTTGAAAATATCTTTTATTATTGGAATATTATTTTTATTTTGGCCTAGCCATACTCCCGTCTTATCTGCTTGCAAGAAGGAGGAAGTAAATGGGAAGAAAGCTGACAAAGCTTCAGTAGGAACACTCCTTATTTGCTTAAGTTTATTCATAGCTAAGGGTGAAGATGACTGAAAACCCTGAGCCATCCTAAAACTGGGTGTTTTTGGAATTATAAGTAAGGAATTAAGTTCTGCCTGAATTAACTTTGTCAACAAATCTAGATCTTCTTTAGATTTAGCTCTACAATTTATGTAAAGGCTTATGTTAAACAACTTATCCTTACCTTTTTGGAGGTTTTCTAAAACAGCTTTGGTATCTTTGTATTTTATCTCTAAACTTGGGCTAAGGATGTTCTTTGCTTTAGCAGTATAGAGATCAGATCCTTGCTTTTGAAGTTCTTTATTAAGAAAGATCATCATTGTTTCTATATCGAAAGGCTCAATATGCATTGAAAGATCAAAATTACCCATTGTGCTAATAATTTTATCAAGAAAACCAGTTTCTACGCTTCTCGGATACCCATGAACATAAATTGTTCTGTTAAAGACTGGTTCTTTTATTCCATCAGTTATTTTAAGGTAATTTGGAGTATTTTCTATCTTTATTGGTAAGAACTCAGTATTCACTTTAGTCTTTTGTTTTTTGGCCTTAATTCTCCCTCCTTGCTAAGAAAAATCTTCTAAGTAATTCCTTTATCTCTTTATCTCCAACTCTTACACTTTTTAGTCCAATGTTTGACAGCTTTGTTTGACAAATCTGTAATTGAATGTTAATATCAGTTCTTTCTGTAAGAATTAGATAGAAGACTCTATTCATTACATCCTTCTCTTTAGTTATTGATTCTAGGTGTTTTTTATAGCCTTCAAACAAATGCCCAAATTGCTTAGAATCTTTTATTTTCTTTTCAACTTCTGAGAAATAATCTTTTAGATCCAAATGCTCAGTATTCATTATAATTTGTATTGGAAAGTCTAAACTATTGAGAAATTTCTGAAACGCGATGGAAATAGCTCCCTTTGACTCTTCGGGCTTAATTGAGAAATTAATTGGAGTAATCCTAATTATTGCTAATTTTCTATTATCTTTAGTTACAATTAAACCATTACTTACTTCTTTTATTGGGATAAATGATGCTAGTTTGTGATCTAACTCTAATCTTTTAGACTTAAACCAGTAAAACCAATTCGTAATGTGCTTGTCTAATTCAAGAAAGATGAAACCTATTCCTAATCCTCCAAAAATTGACATAAGAGATATCTTTATCCCATTATGCCATGTAGTTTTAAAGAAAATAACAAAAAGGATTGGGGTAAAGATGAAGAGATAGGCTAACTGCTTAAAGTTAAATCCAAACATTATCTTTTCTTTATACTCTAATTGTTGTGGTATTTCGTAAGCCATTATTTCTTCCACCTGCTAAATTTATTGTAAATTCCAAATGCAGCTTTAGTTATTGCAAAAAACAATAGAACAACCATTAAGATATCAATTAATAGAAATGCAGCAATTAGTATTACAATTTGGAATTGGCTGAATATTCCAACATTCATTAATGAAGAAAACCCTATAAGTAAAAGTGCATCAAAGAATGTGATAAAGATAGCAATTCCTAATATGTTTAAGATTAATGATCCAAACGATCTAAGCGGTGGAAGAAAATAGAAGAATATACCAATAGGGAATAAAACAACCCCCATTGCCACTATTGCATATCTTAAAGTTAATACAAGAGTTGTTAAAATTAATACTACAACATAAACTATTCCTAAAGTTAATGCCAAACCCAGACCCATCGTACTGCTCACCTGCAAACTAAAGAAGTTGGGGCTTACAATGCTTAATACTGCAGAAGTCATTGTAGAAGCTAAGTCCATAATTAATCCGTAGCTAAAAAAAGAGGATTGGATTAGAATTATCATAATTATTATGTTTCTTAGCCATTCCTTTGTCTGCTCTCTTTTTTCAAAGTCATAGCCCGAAATAAGAAAGCTAAATCCTACTCCCACAATAAGTAGTGCATAAAACATTGATAGCATATATACAATAATTACCCATAGACTAAGAAAAATAGAGAAATGAGCTTCTGCGGAGAGTAGATTAAGAACTACCTGTAAAAAAGGCTGAACTGGAGCATTAATTAAGTTAAACAGAAAATTAAAGAACATTTCTGGAAGGCAAGCCCCCAGATTAACTAATCCACAGCTAGGCATTTTCTCATGAATGAAGTCTTAGTCAAAATGGAAAACAAAATATAATTGAATAATACAAATATTAAAACCTTAAAGAACAAAATAAATCTGCTTGTTTCTATTTCTTTAGGAGAAAATGTAAAATTTGCTTGGGCATTAGGATAAATTGAATGGTTGTAGCCAGGAAAGCCATATTCCTGATCCCATAAAATACAAACAGCTTCTCTTCTTTCTTGTCCAGCTGTTTGACCCCAAATATAATTGCAATCAGGTCTTTTCTCACTAGTAAAATTAGAACATTTCAAATTTGATGGGCAGGCAGTTGCCTCTTGCAACAGCAAAAATAGAATCATAACTACTATTGCAAGAGCGTATACTGCTTTAGTTAATGCGGTTTTCATGATCAATTAACTATAAACTGCACAAACCATGGAGCTGCCCAGATTATCGCAAGTCCAATGAACACATACATTATAGTATTCTTTGAGCTTTCACGTTTTCCTGGATTCGATCCACTAGTTATGTAGCTTACTCCAGCAAGAACCAACATTATAACAGCAATAAAAGTCGCAGCATACTTTACTAGATTGTATATTTTCAATACTGGTTCTAGTATTGTATCAAATGTTTCTCGCTCTTCTTGGGAAATTGTTCCATTAAATTGAGCTGTAACAATTTGCAGAACAAGCATATAACTAATAAGCGCTAAGGCAGCAAGTTTTTGTACCTTCATTCTTCCACCTCCTTTTCAGTTGATTGTTCGCGCCATTCGTCAAGGTAGGCTTTCGTTTTACGGAATCTTTCGAGCTTTCCTCTAAGATCTTTCTTATGTTTCCACTCAAGAAAGTTCTGACAATTCTGGCAGAACTCTTTTTCTTCTTCTATTTCAATTTCACAGATGATGCATGTTTTTTTCATGCGATTGCTGTGATCTAAACCGCTTTTATGCAGTCGGGGACTAATTAGTCGACTACTTAGTCGTCTATCCAGTCGACTGGATAGACGTCTGCTTAGTCCCAGATTTTTTATAAAATAACATGTGTAGAAGCGTATATGAAAATGGAATCAAATAGTATAATTTTAGGAGACTGTATTAGTCTTATGAAAGAAATGGATAGTAATGTAGTTGATCTTATAATTACAGATCCGCCTTATGGAGATAATATCACATATTATGGAAATAAATCAATACAAAATAATGAGAGCCCTCTAACTAATTGCCTTGCTTTAGTAGAATGTTATAGAGTCTTAAAGAGAAACAGAACAATGTATAACTTCACCAATTGGAAACATTTGCCTTTCCTTACAGAATTTATTACAAAATATACAAAATTCAAGATAAAACATGTTATTGTATGGAGAAAACCTAATTTTGGACTTGGTTACGCGTTTAGACATCAATTTGAACTAATTTTAGTATTAGAGAAAGGAAATCCTAAATATAACTTAACTAATTTTTCAAATGTGCAAGAATCTAAGCACATTTCAGATAAATCCATACATCCACATCAAAAACCTATAGATTTATTGACTAAAATAATTAAGCATAGTTCAGAAAAAGGTGATATTGTATTCGATCCATTTTGTGGTAGCGGTTCAACTTGTCTAGCTGCAAAACATAGTATTAGGCAGTGGTTTGGGATTGAAAAGGATCCCAAATATTTCAAGATAGCGGAAAGTAGGCTAGAGACCAAGGAGGGAGATGAGCGATTTTTCTGATAAAATTGATCCTGAAGATATAATTAGGGAACTTAGGAAATTAATAGAAATTTTCAGAATTAAAAATAAAGTTTGCTCTAATAATGAAAAAAACATATCAGATCCACTTAAGAATTGAATCTGAAGCAATTGCAAAGCTAAAGAAACAAGCAGAAGAAAAAAATATTACTTTGGCAGAGCTATGTAGATTAAAAATTTATAATAATGAGCAAGTAAACAAATTAGATTTTCTAATAACTAAATTTGAGAAATTATTTGAAAATGTCACAAACAAGTAGTCAGATGCTTAGTTTTATCGATGACAAGATATATAAAATAATTAAGTCTATAATTTCCATACCTAAAAGTTATTTTATGAGTTTCCGCGAAATGCCAAGATAGGGACAAGGCCGGGACGGGCGTTACCCCATCATGCGATTTTCATAGGTGGATTATACAAGTTTTATACAAGCTGTTTAAAAAAATGGCTTGAGGTAAAACAACGTGAAACTTGATCCGTATAAACATAAAGAAAGATACATAGCTTGGAAGAATAAAATAGGTTCGGTTATTCCAGATATTACTATTCAAAATTCCCAGATAATTTTACAATATCTAAACGATATGGAAAGGGGTTTAAATGTCTCCATATTAAGCCAAAAAGGTCCGAGAAGTTATATTCGCCTTAATTCTTTAAGAGAAAAAATTATAGGATATGCAAAAAAGTTTAATGAATTATATAATTTAGAAACAATTACAGATATCTCTGAAGACCAGTTACTTAATTTCTTTGCAGATATGAGAGATGGAGTTATTAAAAGAAAAGATGGTAAACCTTACCAGTCCGTTGATACTTCTGCACGTATATTCAAAGCATTCTGGCATTGGCATCAAAAAATAAGTAGAAAAAAGTTATCCAAGGATAGTTTTGATTTAGATAAGATAAACAAATTAGCCGAATAATCTCTCTAGTTTAGTTCCAATTTAAAAAATAGTAAAATTTATAAACACTGTATATTAAAAGATACATATGTATAAAATAAGATACAATGAAGAAACAAGAAAATATTGGTATAAATGAAAATCAGTTTAGAATACTGGAATTATTTACTAAGGGCTTTGATAGAGAATACTATGTTAGAGAAGTTGGAGTTCTACTTAACATTAACCCAAGAACAGCCCAACTTAACCTAGAAAATCTGGAAAAACTAGGAGTCTTACAATCAGAAACTAAGGGTAAGATTAAAAATTATAAATTAAGAAATAATCTTATTGTTAAGGAATACATCAAATTTACAGAGATTTTTAAGAATATTCGCTTTTTAGAAAAAGATGATAAAATCAAAGAAGTCATTTTTAAGATTGGTAGTTACATCAAAGGTATTGGTATAGTCTTTGGTAGTTATGCTAAAGGAACCCAAAAAGAAGACTCTGATTTAGATATATTTGTAATAGGTTCCTATAACCGTAAAGAAATCGAAAAAATCGGAGATTTATATAAAATCCACATAAGCGTAAAGAATTATTCTAGAGAGCTTTTTGTTAAGGAAATACAAAACGACTTTCTTATTAAAGAAATAGTTAATAATCATATAATCTTTGATGGCGTGGATGATTTTATAAATATACTATGGAAAACAAAACATTAAACTGGTGCTGCAATCAAAAGCATGGAATAAGCTTAGTTGAAGAAAGCAAAAACCTTTCTAGCGCCTTTATTGAAAAGGCCGAACGTTCTTTAGAAGAAATGAGTAATGCCAAGTATATTGAATCAAAACTTAATTACGCTTATTATGCAATTTATGAATCTGTCTATGCAATCTTACAAAGAATGGGAGTTAAATCTGAAATCCATAAATGCACTTTTGAGTTTATGAAAGTTTTTTTATCAGAACATTTCACACCAGAGGAATGTAAGTTTATTGAAAAATCTCACGATGCTCGAAATGATGCTACTTATTATGTAAATAGAAAAGTAAAAGACCAAATGGCTAATGATATGATGAAGAGGGCTCCGTTATTTGTAGTCAAATGTAAGTCTATTTTAGATAAAATAATGGAAAGTAAAATAAAATATGTTCGTGATGAATTGAAGAAAATTTGTTAAACCATATAATTATCTATCTCATCTCGACAATCCTTAAATATCCTTAATGATTAAAACAATTAACCTAAAAGTTATTTTATGAGTTTCCGCGAAATGCCAAGATATAGACTAGGCCGGGACGGGCGTAAGGAGCACTTCAGCGGAAAACTTATAAGTACCAGGGTTATCGTATTTCTATGACATCAATTGAACAACTCCACCAAGAAATCGTTGGCCTCAGAAAGATAATGTTGCGAATACAGAAGGAGTTGCAAGCACAGAATGCAGTTGCAGTAGAGGATAATGAGGCAGGCCTTGAGCTAGCAGATGATGTTGTTGCTGAGATTGCTACTTCTAGAAAGAGAAAACGCACAGAGTTCATTACTCACGAAGCCGTGATGAAGCACTATGCTACGGAATGACTGAGATTACTTGGGACCCGCGAGCAAGAGACTTTCTCGACAAATTACCTACCAAAGAGCGCGAGCAGATTCTTAGGAAGTTGGATAAGGACGTGCGAGCCAACCCCTTGCACTTCATCGAACATTTGGAAAGCAAGGACTTTGGCAAGATCAGAATTGGCCAGTACAGGCTCTTTGTTGACTACTACCGCGACGTAGGTCAATTGGTAATTCGTGCGATTCGCTTGCGAGGCAACGCCTATAAGAAGTAGAGAATCGTGCTCGCGCGAATGTACGGCCTATATCACAACAAAGAATAAATACTCGCGTGTCGTCGTTAGTCTGAGCAACGTGACTTCAATAGTCTTCCGCTGCAATGCCCTATCATCTGGGTCTGGCCTATTGGCCGATCGTGGGACGGGCGTCCCACCATTTTGACGTAATCAATGGAAGTAATTCTATGTCTACATTAAAAAACTAGTCTACATATATGTCTACAAATTACTTTATCATCTCTTTTTTTGTCTTCTTGTATTCCTTAAGCAAAAATTCTATCGTGGGTCTTATGTTTTTGTTATTTTCGTATTCTTGTAAAGTATCATAATATTCAAATCTGCTACTTAGTTCTATGTTTATTGGAGGCAAATTATGTTTTATTAATATGTTATTTAATAAGATTCTTCCAACACGGCCATTCCCATCAGCAAAGGGATGTATATTTTCAAATTGATTGTGAACTACTGCAGCCAGGATTATTGGAGGATATTTATCTTTATTTTCTTCATACCATTTAACAAGATTTTCTAATAATCCTATTACTCTTGTCTGAGGAGCCCCTTCATGAACTACTTTTCCTGATGAAGATATAACAACTACTTCTTGGCCTTTAGTCCTAAATTCTCCTGCAAAAGTCTTTGAATTCTTGAAGACAATTTTGTGTATCTCTTTAAGTAATTGCAAGGATAAATGTTCCTTTGAGCTTCTTATGAAATTTATTGCTTCATCAACTCCATAAGTTTCAGCGATGTCTTCTTTAGATTTTTCTTTAGGCCAGTCATTCTGATCTATTATCTTTATAACTTCATTATTAGTTAATTTACTTCCTTCTATTGCGTTAGTGTTATAAGTAAATATCTTTGAGAATACATCCCACTCTTTTTCTGATAAGTGATGAATTTTGAAGTCGTTTTCTTTTTGTAATCTTTCTACAAATTCTATTTCTTCTTTTGTTAGCTCTTTTTCTAGAGGATCTTGTATTACTTGATATTTCTTTATCTCTTCAATGATTAGTATCTCTGCCTTTTTTCTTCTTTCCTCAAGTACTCCCTTTGATAGATTTGTTCCAAGCAATTTCCTTATTTTATGAATCTTCTTTTCTTCTCTAAAAGAGTGTGCTAAATAATATCTTATGCCTTTCTTAGTTACTTTCTTTTCAAGATACATAATAATATAATGGTGTCTACATTTATAAATATTTCTACACTTATGTCTACAATTATATGTCGCAATTAACTACCTAAACCCTGGATTTACATCACCATTTAAATTTGATAAGATTAATCATTAGATTTTATAAAAAGCTGGAATAAAATCAAATTCCCAGAAACTTAAATAAATCATAAACTAAGAAAGCAGGCCATACCAACGCCTTAAAGACTCCAACTACTCCTGCTCCAAAACTTGTAGCTGTAGAGATATAATAAACAGCGGAACCTAAAAAACCAAGACCATAAAATGCTCCACCACACGCACCAGAACCTGATTTGCAAGAACAATCGCAATTCATTTCCACTTTATTTGATCTCTTCATAACACAAAGAGACAACGTTAGTTAATAAACATTATCTTAAATAGGAACATCAATAACCATCAAATAAAGTCCTTCCTCAGATTCAATTTTTATATTTGAATTTTCAGTAACTTCAATACTATCTCTTTTTGATAAACTTTTATCATTAATCCTAACATCACCATTAATAACAAAAACAAAAAGCCCCCTGTTCTTTCTCAAATTATAATTTATTTCTTTTTTTTCATTAAACTTACCAAGTAATATTTTAGCATCTTGATTTATAAAAAGAACACTATCTTTTTTATCTCCAGAAACAACCAAAACTAACTCATTATCTTTTAGCTCAGTTTTTCTTTTATCATGTCTGGGAGTTATTTCAGGTTTAGAAGTTTCAATCCAAATTTGAAAAAGCTCTAAACTTTCAGTTTTAGAGTTGTTATATTCAGAGTGAGTTATTCCTCTTCCAGCAGACATTACTTGCATTTCTCCTTCTTTAATTATCTCAGTATTTTCAAGATTATCTTTATGCAATAATTCTCCTAAATAAACGAGAGTTATAATTTCCATATTTTCATGTGAGTGTGGGGCAAAACCATTTCCTGGATAAATAATATCATCATTTAATACGAGAAGTCTTCCAAAACCTATCCTTTCAGGATTATAATAATCTGCAAAACTAAAACTAAATCTAGATTTAAGCCAACTCAAATCACTTTTTCCGCGACTTTCAGATAAATTAATTTTTTCCATAATCTAATAATTTAGGCATAGTATAAAGATTCTTTCTTAGATCACATAAAAAAACTTATAAAGAGCAGTTAATTAAAAATACAATGCTTAATGCAAAAAATAGTTTCTTGATGATAGCATTTTCTTTACTGTTAATTGGAACAGTATCATCGTTAGAAGTAAAAAAGACAGAATTTATAGTCACCACAGATCCTTATCAGAATCTTAGTATTGCTGTAAAAAATGCAGACACAAATGAATTGTTACAAGAATTTTCAGGAAGAGCAAGAAAGTTCGGAGAATTCAGATTTACTTACTATGGAACAATCGATTCAGTAAATCTTGAAGCCTCAATAGTAAACAATGATACTGGAGAGACAATCAAAGAAGAAGACTTTGGACCATATTCCTTAGGCACAGCAACAATAAACCTAAATTTATCTTCAGATGAAGTTGTAGAAGAAATAGAATCAGATGAATCAACAGAAGTAAGCAATGAATCTGCATCAGAAAACAGTCCTATTCTTGGATTTGCTACGGGTGAAATTGGAAACCTTTCAAAAGTATATTATTATATTGCAGCAGCAGTATTTGGAGTAATAGTTATTATAATAGTTCTTAAGAAACATTTGTCAATGGTAAAGTCTGGTCCAGTTGAGCCAAATCCAAAAAAAGTTCTTAAATCCAAATCTGAAAAACCATCAAAAACTGAATTGTCAATACAAAGCGTTCCACAAAAGTCAAATGAGTCAAGCATAGATGACACAGAGAAAAGAATTGCAGACTTGCAGAAACAACTAGAACAAGTAAGAAACGAGGAAAAGTTAGTTAAAATGCAAAAACAATTAGCTATGGAACAAAAAGAGTTGAAGAGATTACAGACAGAAGATGAACCAGTTCAACAGCCTCAAAACTCACTAAATCAAGACAACAATCAAAATAAGTTTTAATTTTTTAAGCTCTTAATTCTCTTCAACATAGCTTCCTTAACTCTCTGAGTAGCTATTTGATTTGCAGCATCTCGTGGATTTATAGATTCTTTCTTTGATTTAGACAATACAAGTTCAGTATTTTTAGTTATTTTATCCTTAACTATTTTATACATATATTTGGAATCTTTCCCAATATATTCGACCCAGCTTGAAATAACTCCACCAGCATTAGCAACAAAATCTGGTACAATTAATATCTTTTTACTTAATTCTTGCTCAACATCAAGTGGAATGGGAATATTAGCTGCTTCAACTATTATTCTTGCATTTATAGAATTCATATTAGACTTATTAATTACATCAGGCAACGCTCCTGGAATTAAAACATCGACTGGAAGCTCAAATAATTTATGTCCTGGTAATATTCTGCCACGTCCAGCAGTAACAGTTCCCTTATCTTTTTTGACTTTTTCTATATCCTTAAATGACAATCCATTCTCATTATACAAACAACCCTTACTATCACTGACAGCTACTATTTTAGCACCAGCTTCCTCTAAATGTTTAAATGTAAAGTAGCCCACATTCCCAAATCCTTCTATTGCAATTTTAGCTCCATTAATTGGGATTCCAGCATGTTTCAATGCAACTTGTGTAGCATAATTTACGCCAAGGCCAGTGCTACCTAGTTCATGAGGTAGACCACAAATTTTCTTTCCTTTAATAACTTTACAAAAATCAAGTGGCTTTCCAGTTGCAGCACTAAAGTCTCCATGCGCCTTAACAAACGTTTCCATTTCTTTTTCAGTAGTGTTTATATCAGGACCAGCAATATATTCACTAGGAACTAAATTTCTCAAAGATCTAGCAAACGATTTCAAAAACAAATCTTTTTTAGCAAAGTCAATTTCTTTATCATAAATTATTCCACTCTTACCTCCTCCAAAGGGCAGACCGGCAAGTGAATTCTTTAGAGTCATTGCTCTAGCCAATCTAAAAACTTCACGAATATTTACTGTAGGAGTCATTCTAATTCCGCCCTTAGCAGGTCCTAAAGCAGTATTATCAATTACTGTAAACCCCCTCATTCCAGTTGAAGGATCATAAACCTGAACAATTTTTTCAGGGCCAATATCATCTTTAACTTCAGACAAATCCATGCTAAAACTCTTATTCTCAAAATGCTTTAACTATTTAAATTATTAGATTATATTTTATATTTCTTTACCCTGCACCATTCTTACAACATAAAGCTGTAGCTGTACTTCCAGGGTCTGTAAATAAGCAGTACCAATTCACAATTCCTCCAACAATCTCTGGTTTAGAAACCCTTATTCCAGTAAAGCCAGAAGGATGACATCCACCACTAACTAATACCTCATCAAGATTCAAATTACATGTTGCACGTGCCTCAAAAGCTGAACCAGAATTAACTTCTCTTGTAATACACTCGTTAGTAATGTACCACTCTGCTGGTTTCGTCCCTAATTGTTGAGAATCTTGAGAAATTACAGAACTATATGATGTTCCAGCAGCTATTGCTGTATTTCCTGCTCCCTGTGAATTAACAAATCCCGTAGCTACTCCGCTACAGCTAGAGCGGTAGGACTACTAAGACAATTAGGCGTAGCTCCCGGAACTTCAGCTATGGAATGCCCAGGGTTAGGAGTAGCAGGTTGAGCTATAACAAAAATGACCCCTGCAAAACCAATAATCAAAAAAGTCAGAAAGAAAACATGTTTCTTATCAATCTTTATTTTTATTTCCATCATTCACTCAATAATCTAAAAGAATATAGATTAATAAACATTTAGTCTACCAGCATTTTATTGGAGGGTTCTTAAGAAATTCACCAATAACTGTTATTGTTTCTTCAACATCGCCTCTATGTGCTACACCTAAAGCGGTATGAATATTGGCGACAGCAACACCTATGACCGCAGAAGGAATCCCACCTTTAGCAGTAAAAACTGAAGTAGCATCAGATGTTCCAACATCGCTCACTTCAAGCTGTAATTTGATTTTCATTTTTTTAGCAACTCTTTCAAGTGATTCATTAAGACATTTATTACCAATCATTTCAGCATCTTTAATTGTCAAGTAAGGTCCTCTTCCAAGCAACATTCTTTCACCGTCATCATCGTGAGCAGTAACATCAACAGCTATAGCATAATCTGATTTTAAATTATAAAATGAAGCCTTAGCACCATACAGACCAACCTCTTCTTGGACTGTAAAAACAAAAGTCACCTCATTTTTTGTTTTTAATTTACGCATTATTTCAAGCAAGATATAACATCCTATTCTATCATCCAGAGCCTTTCCAGCAATTATGTTTTTATGTCCTAAAGTACAGAAATTAGAAGATTTTGAAAATGCAATATAACTTCCAACTCGAATCCCCAGTTTATTCAATGTTTTTTTATTTAAGCCAGTGAAAACAAAAAGTGTATCCATGGTTATTTTTTTCTCACCATCGGAATCATTCAATATTTCTTTAGTAGTAACTATCCCATTCATGTAACCTCTAATTGTTTCAATTTCCACTCTGTGACCAACTAAAATAATAGGGTCTATTCCACCAATTGAGCTTATGTGTATTTTACCATCGTTATCTATTGAACTTATCATCAAACCTATTTCATCCATATGTGCCATCAAAAGAACAGATGGACTAGTTCCTTTCTTTTTAGCAACTACATTTCCCATTTTATCAATAGAAACATCCTTGCAATATTTCTTTGCCTCTTTATAAACAAAATCTCTTACACTACTTTCATTTCCACTAATACCATTTAGGTTTATTAGATTTTCAAGAAGTTTCATCATTCCTCAATCAAGAATACTAAAAGATTTATTTAAAGTTATTGGCCAATCAGACTCTTAAATCTCCTATGCTTTCTCACAGAATGAACTATTACTATCATTACAATA
>ERZ1292625.1508-Hain-H41-01um-R1-1508-length-27118-cov-14_pt4 | contig 15288 bp, 21 predicted proteins | sample MGYA00564400_ERZ1292625 | MGnify/ENA primary metagenome ERZ1292625 (study PRJEB36523, sample SAMEA6512639) | groundwater metagenome | collected 2019-01-08 | study: AquaDiva: Metagenomics assemblies of 32 groundwater samples | reverse complement strand
AAAAGCTACGCACGCGCGCCTGTGCAGGATCACCTCGAACGGGCGGTCCAGCAGCTTGGTACCCTCGGCGGGGGCAACCACTTCATCGAGCTGTGCCTCGACACGAGCGACCACGTGTGGATGATGCTGCACTCCGGCTCGCGGGGCATCGGCAACAAGCTGGCCACGTTTCACATCGCGAAGGCCAAGAGCTTGGCCCACAACCAGGAGCTACCGGATCCCGACCTGGCGGTCTTCCTGATGGGCACGCCGGAGATGGCTGCGTACCGGCATGATCTCTACTGGGCGCAGGACTACGCCGCCCACAACCGGGCCGTGATGCTCGCGCTCTACAAGCGGGCGCTCCGGCAATTTTTCAAGCACGTCGCGTTCGAGACCGTGATCGCGTGTCACCACAACTACGTGGCCGAGGAGGTGCACTTCGGGGAGCACGTGCTCGTCACGCGCAAGGGCGCGATCCGCGCGGGCCTGGGCGAGATGGGCCTGATCCCGGGCTCGATGGGCACGAAGAGCTACGTCGTGCGCGGCCTTGGCAACCCCGATTCGTTCGAGAGCGCGTCCCACGGCGCGGGTCGCAAGATGTCCCGGGGCCAGGCGCGGCGAACGTTCACGACCACAGATCTCGAAGCCCTGACACAGGGCGTGGAGTGCAGGAAGGACGCGGCAGTTCTCGACGAGATCCCGAGCGCGTACAAGGACATCGAAGTTGTGATGGCCAACCAAGCCGATCTCGTCGAGGTCGTTGCGCAGCTCAAGGGGATTCTCTGCGTCAAAGGCGGCGACGACAAATCCCACGGTGGCGACAAACGCAACAAGCCGCAGCGTGGTGGGGTACGCGAGTGAAGATGGCTAGGGCCGCATCTGGCCGTCATCACGGAACCCATGCACTACGCAAGCGCTGCCCGCAGTGCAAGAAGCTGCGGCGGTTCTTCGAGCCGCCCGGCGATGTCGGCGATCGTAGCCCGCGCGGTGTCGAACGGGCGCGACGGGCTGCCGCCGTCCACAGGGCGGTCGCGCAGCGCGTGTGTTGCGCGGGCTGGAAGAAGGTCGACGGGCGTTGGGTTTGTTCTCAGTGCTGCCCAAGCGTGGCGCTGAGTTCCAGCTGCGCGACGAAAAACGTGTAAGCAGAACGTTGACACGCAGATTTTTTTGTGGCAGATCGTCTCACTGAAAGGGGAAACCACATGAGTGAAGTGAGCATCAAGCGGGATCTGGTCCTGGCGCCGGGAACGTACGCGTTCATGCAGGACGTCTCCAAGGGCGTCATCAAGACGTACACCGGCCCGACGGTCATCAACCCGACGGCGCAAGAGGTGCCCGTCATCTACAACCCGGCGGGGGGCGTCTTCATGCGTGCTCTCGCGCTGGAAGACGCGCTCGTGGTCGCGCCGGTCGCGGCCGAAGGGCACTACATCATCCTGCGCAACCCGGCCAAGATCAACAGGCACCCCTCGGAGGGCAGCGCGCAGCTGAGTGAAGATCTGGAGATCGGGCGTAAGATCATCGTGCCGGGCCCGGCGACGTTCGCGCTCTGGCCTGCGCAGGCGGCGGAGGTCGTCGAGGGCCACCACTTGCGCTCGAACCAGTACCTGCTCGTCCGGGTGTACAACGAGGACGAGGCCCGCAAGAACTGGGGCAAGGCAGTCGTGAAGCTGGTCGCCGTCGAGGGCGAGACGCCCCCCACGCCGGTCATCGCCGCGCCGCCGCCCGATCTCACGGTGGGCAAGCAGATCATCATCCGGGGGACCGAGGTGTCGTTCTACATCCCGCCCACGGGTGTCGAGGTCGTCCCCGGCGGTGACGAGCTGTACGCGCGCGACGCGCTCACGCTGGAGCGGCTGGAGTACAGCATCCTGGTCGACGAGAACGGCAAGAAGCGCTACGAGATCGGCCCGCAGGTCGTCTTCCCCCAGCCGTCGGAGCGTTTCATCGCGGCGAAGGACGACGCGGGCCAGCCCTCGAAGAAGTTCCGTGCGATCGAGCTGAACGAAATCCAAGGGCTCCACGTCAAGGTCATCGCTGCCTACGAGGAGCGTGGGCGCAAGTATCAGATCGGGGAGGAGCTGTTCATCACCGGCAAGGACACGGCCATCTACTTCCCCCGGGAGGAGCACTCGGCCATCAAGTACGACGGCAGGGCCAAGCACTTCGCGACGGCGATCCCCGCAGGCGAGGCGCGCTACGTCATGAACCGGCTGACTGGCGAGATCCGCAACGTGCGCGGCCCGGCCATGCTCCTGCCGGATCCCCGCACGGAGGTCGTGGTCCGCCGGGTCCTGACTGGCAAGCAGTGCACGCTCTGGTACCCCGGCAACGCGCAGGCGCTGGAGTACAACCAGGGGCTCCTGGCCATCCTCCAGCACGTCCCGACCACGCGCCAGGGCGCCATCTCGGAGGGGGACTACACGCGCGGCCAGCGCGGGCAAAAGGGCGTCGCGCCCGCCGTGACCTTCACGGCCTCGACCACGACGGGCATGATCATGGAGGCCAGCCGGGTGAGCAGGGACCAGGAACTCGTGACGGACGAGTTCGCGCGGGGAAGCACGTACACGCAGCCGCGGTCCATCACGCTCGTCGAGACCAAGTACCAGGGGGCGCCCAGCATCGACGTGTGGACCGGCTACGCGGTCCTCATCGTCGCCAAGACGGGCAAGCGGCGCGTCGTGCAGGGACCGGCAACGGTCCTCCTGGAGTACGACGAGTCCCTGCAGCACTTCGAGCTGTCCACCGGCAAGCCGAAGACGACCGACACGCTGCTCACGGACGTGTTCCTCCGGGTGGAGAACAACAAGGTCTCGGATGTCGTCAACGTGGAGACGGCAGATCACGTGCAGGTGCAGCTCTACCTGTCGTATCTGATCGACTTCGAGGGCGACTCGCTCAAGTGGTTCGCGGTCGAGAACTACGTGAAGTTCATGTGCGACCATGTGCGCAGCGTGCTCAAGGGCACGGTACGGAAGCTCAAGATCGAGGACTTCTATCAGAACTCGACCGACTGCATCCGCGACGTCCTGCTCGGCAAGTCCATCGAGGGCCTGCGCGAGGGGATGCTGTTCCCCCAGAACGGCATGCTCATGGTGGACGTAGAGGTGCTCAAGGTCGTGCTCCAGGAGGAGAAGATCCGGGCGCTCCTTGACCAGGCGCAGCACGATGTGGTTCAGACCAACATCGATCTGTCGAACCGCAAGCGCGCGCTGGAGGCAACCCGGGAGCGCGAGGCCATCGCCCAAGCGGAGGCCAAGATCAAGACCGTGACCAAGCAGGTCCAAGACGTACTGGTCATCGAGATCGCTGCGAGTGAGCTGGCGGTCACGCTGGCGCGCGTCGGCAACGTGCTCACGGAGCTGGCGGAGAGGAGGCACGTGGTCGAGGCGGAGCAGGCCGTCGAGGAGGTCAAGTTCGGAAACCGCCTCGATCGTGTGAAGCGCGAGGAGACCCAGGCGTTCGACTTCCGCGTCGCCGCGCAAGAGCAGGAGATCGCGCTGCTTGAGGCGGAGGCCGCAGCCGCCGTGCAGCGGTTCCAGGCGGTGTCCGGCAACTTCTCCGAGGCGCTCCTGGCGCTCAGCCACAACGAGACGCTCGTGAAGATCGCGCAGGCGTGGAACACCCAGAAGCTCGTCGAAGGCGAGGCCCTGGGCGACACGCTCCAGCGGCTCTTCCACAGCACCCCGCTCAAGGCGCTCGTGGACAAGCTCACCGCGCCCAACGGGAGCGGGAAGCCCTCCAGCACGGGCCCGATCGCGTAGCCCATAGCACGTTAACCGCCGGGCGCGGGAGCAGTTTACCTCGCGCCCGGCGGCTTCAGGTTCTAGTTGATCGCACCCAACGCAACCTGCTGGCGCGCGCGGTCAACCAACGGCCCGACCAGCTCGAACGGCATCGATCGAAACGCTGCACGGGCAAGGCCCGGTTCAGGGAACGGCTCGCCCGTGAGGGCGAACAGCTTGCGACAGTGCGCAGCGGAGAACAACGCGCGGTCGGTCTGGCTATGCCAGTAGCAGTAACTCAGGAACTCGTCGTCGTTCATCAACCTCACCCCGCGTCGTGCATCGTCTTGATCGCCTGTCCCACCGCGGCGAGCACCACGCGCGTGCCTGCGGTGATTCCTTCCTGGAAGCCTGCGTCCTTGCCGTCCTTCACAAGGGAAAGGCCGTAGCGTAGGATGGTCCGGGTGGCCTGCGAGAGGGTGATCTTGCGCGTGGTCGCGTAGGACTGGATCGCCGTCTCCAGCTCGCAGTCGACCAGGATGTTCAGGTGCTTGTGACCCTTGCCCACTTGGTTAGCTCCTCACGGAAGTACGGGATGGTCCGGGTGAGCCCCTCGTCCAGGGTGATCTTAGGCGTCCAGCCGAGGACCGTGCGCGCCTTGGTGATGTCGGGGCAACGCCGCGTAGGGTCGTCTCCAGGAAGCGGTTGAAACACGATCGGGCCATCCTCCCGGCCAGCTACATGGTATCTCACCCGGCGCGCGAGCGCAAGGACCGTGACCTCTTCTGGGTTGCCGAGGTTCACCGGCCCCGGGTTCGTGGGGTGCTCCATGAGCGCGACGAGCCCGTTGACCATGTCGTCGACGTAGCAGATGCTGCGCGTCTGCGACCCGTCACCGTACACGGTCAGCGGCATACCCTGGAGCGCCTGCACGCAGAAGTTCGAGACCACGCGCCCGTCGCGCAGGTTCATCCCGGGGCCCGCTGTGTTGTGGATGCGCGCGATGCGGCAGTCGATCTGGTACTTCTTCATGTACGCGATGGCGAGCGCCTCGGCGGCGGCCTTGCCGAGATCGTAGCTGGACCTTTCCCCGACGGTGTTCACGTGCGACCACAGGGTTTCCGGTTGCGGGTGGGTCTGGGGCTCGCCGTAGATCTCCGAGGAGCTAGCCAGAAGGACCCGCGTGCGGCCGGGTTTCCAGGTCGCGTGGTACAAGATGGTACGCGTGCCCCAGACCCCTGTCTCAAGGGTGCGCACGGGATCCCGCTGGTAGATCGGGGGGCTCGCGGGGCACGCCAGGTGGTAGATGCGATCGAAGTCGTGACCGAGCTTTTGGAGCGCGATGGCGTCGCGCACGTCGACCCCTTGCGTGTGGGTGTCGTCGCCCCACGCGACGGTGAGCCGGGGATGGGCTGGCAAGTGTTCGACCCGGCCGGTCGAGAAGTCGTCGAGCGCGACGACCTCGTGGCCGTCGTCGAGCAGGCGCCGGGTCAGGTGCTGGCCGAGGAACCCTGCGGCACCCGTGCATAGGATCCTCATGCAGCAACCCTCCGGCCCGAGAGCACCGTGTGCCCGGGGTGGGCGGCGACCGTGAACGTGAAGCCAGGCAGGAGGGGGCCCACGAGCGCGAGGAGATCCTCGGGGGACTTCGCGGAGACCACGACGATCCCGGCGGCAACACCCAGCTTCTGCAGCACGCGTTCCGGGTTCGCGTAGTGGTCGATCTCGCACACCGGCAGGGCGTCCCCCAGGTAGACGGGCGTGGGCGTTTCACCTTCCGGGGCGTACTCCCAGAAGATCCCGTGGCGGTAGGTCGCGCGCGCGTACGTAAGGATGGCAGGCGGGCCTCCTAGCCCGATGTACAAGAACTCCGGGTAGAAGCCTGCCAGATCGCTGGCTGCGAGTGCCTCAAAGGCGACGATCTTGCGCACACCGAGCGCGCGCGCGAGCTTGGCTGCTTGGCTGGCTACGAGGGTCATGGTGCGTGCTTCTCCCCGGGGACGGGCGCCAGGAACGCCACCGCACGCTGGTAGGGCACGTCGCTGGTCCCGTAGCGACGCACTTCACCTGGAGCGTAGGTCCAGGTCCCGTCCATCTACATCATCCCGCCAAGCCCCGCGTCGGCTTGCGCAGGCTCGACCGCGCCCCGGGCGTCCTTCACCCGGAACGTGCCCCACGGCATGGTGACGAGGAGCGCGTGCGTAGCGAAGTCGAGGCCGGGGTACATGCGGGCTTGCGCGCGCGCGACGCGCTTGACCATCGCGCCCCGGGTCGGCCAGAAGAACAACCACAAGGCGGACCACAGGAACATCGCGAACGGGAACGCGGCCCGGCCCTCGAAACGAAAGGCGTCCCAGCCGGTCCAACCTGTGAAACGGAACGTGATGACGTGGGTCGTGCTCGTGCTCGTGTTCGTGCTCATGGGATCACCGGCAGTGCGGTTGGGGGTGACGTGCGCGGGTACTGGGTATATCCCGTGGCGCCGATTTCCTGGTAGCACGTTGCGCACAACGCGTAGGGCTGCGTGCGGGTCGACCCGATGGGGTCGTTCACGTGGCCGCGGATCCCGGAGGCACGCGCGTCGAGACAGCACGTCGAGATCCGGCCGTCGGCGAGCACAAACACCTTGCCTTCGCGCAGCCACTGGCAGGGGATGGTGCGCGCGACCTGCGCGACAGGCCAGTCGATTTGGCCTGCCCAGTCGTTGGGGAAGGTCGCCGGGTCGGTCGAGACGCCGCGCGCCAGATGGTACTTCTTGTACGTGTCCAACGCGCGCGCGGCCTTCTCGGGCCGGTGCAAGCTGACCCAGACTTCTGGCCGGTAGGGGACCATCGCGCGCACGAAGTCGTCGCTGGCGATCAGGCCGTTGGTCGCGAAGATGATCCGGGTGTACTCCCCTACGGCTTCGCGTGCGAGCCGCAGGTAGTCGATGAACGCGGGATGCAGGGTCGACTCCCCGATGCCTGCCAGGTTCAGCTCGACTTGCGTACCTGCCTTCACGTACGACGTGACCCATTCGAGCGCGCGCACGTAGACCGCGCGAGACATGTCCATCGCGGGGCGGGGGGGCGGTTCAGGCGGCGTGCCAATCAGGTGCCCCGCCAAGCCGGACAGGTTCGTCCACGCCTCCGCCTGGTGCGCGTAGGCGGCGGTCGCCTTCATGATCTGAGGGCTGAGGCAGTACACGCAGGCGAGGTTGCAACGACTGGTGATCTCGATCTGGTGCACCGCGGTCACACCGCGGGGGAAGTCTATGTGGAGCGGGGGGTTCATGCGGCTTCCACGTCCGAACGGTTGAAGACCAGCGTGTAGGGCGCGTGCGCGCCGGTCGCGTCGAGGACACGATAGGCACAATGGAAGAAGTACACGACGAGCGGGACTGGGCCCGCAAAGTCAAACGCCTGGAACGGGGCCTGGCAGAGCAGCCGCCGGATGATCTCGTCGAGCTGGCGCTGCTCGGGCTCAGCGACCCAAACCATGTCCGCGCCCTCCCATGCTTGGAACTTGAAGACGACCTCGTGCGTGACGATCTTGCCGCTGAGTCGCGGATCCGCGATGAGGGCCTGGATGGCGGGGGGCAACGGCGCGGGGTTTACATCGGGCGTCCAGAAGGTTCTCGCCACGCTGTTCATGAGCACGTTGGTGTTGTGCAGCGTGCCCAGGTACAGATGCGGCGCGTCGATCAGGCCCGGTTCGAGGCCCCCGTAAAAGCCCGCGGACTCGGCGGAGTTCGTGCGGGGGAACGGCTTGCGCTCGTCGAAGACCCGGCGCCAGTACAGGTATGTCCCATCCAGCGCTTGCCCCGGCTTGTCGAAGAGGACCCGCTCGCCCGTGATGAAGTGCACGTACGGGACGCGCGCCACCGCGACCGTGTCCAGGTGCGGGCCTGCAAGGAGCGCGTCGACTTGGTGCGCCAGGAACTCCGGGTGATGCCAGTCGTCGTCGGCCCACGGCGTCAAGATCTCGCCCTTCGCTGCGTGGTGCGAGAGGTTGTGCTTGACGCCCACGAGCAAACGCTGCGAGCAATGGATGTAGTGGATCTTGCCCGACGCGAGCGCAGCCTCCGGGAGCAGGTGCCGGATCGAGTCCCCGTCGTCGATGATCACCAGTTCCGTCTCCGGGTACGTCTGATCCAGGAAGCACTGGACGCTCATCGGCACCCAGAGCGGGCGGTTCCACGTGACCATGAGACACGAAACCAGCGGGAGGCTCATGGGCACCACATCAGCGCAATCTGGGTTGCGCTGCGCCAGAATTTCGCCGCTTTCGCCCCGCTACAGAACTTGACGATCTGCTCGGACAGGCCGGGGGCTTTATCGACGTTGTCGATCAGGATGATCCCACCAGGCGCCAGCGTGTCCCAGGCGACGGTCAACTCCTTGATGACCGTACGCGCATCGTGATCCCCGTCGAGGAACACGAACGTGAGCTGGTCGATCGTGTGTTCACGCGCGTTCCGCCAGTACGTTGCACCGAGCAACGTGCCGAAAAAACTCTCCCCGGTGAGGAGGAAGTGCGCATGGTTGGGGAACCCCGCGAGCAGGTTCTTGGCTCGCGTGTAGTCCGCGTCCCCGTAGATGTCCCAGAAGACGCCGTCCCCACCGTAGTATGGCTTCCCCCCGTAGGGGTCGACCGTGAACAGCGCGGGGCGTAGCGCCGGATCAGGATAGCGGGTCTCCAGGATCTTCAAGCACAACCACGCGCTGCCGCCGTGGCGCGTGCCGATCTCAATGGACAAGCCCCCGGGGGCTTGCCGGTGCGCCTCGTGAAACCAGCATGCGAGCGCAACGAAGCCCTCGTCTTGCTGGTCGCTGAGCGCCCGCTCCGGGGCGACGAGCAACGCGCGGGTTGCTTCTGGCAGGGGCGGCATGTCGAGGATCATGGCGCACCCCGGCGCCAGCGATCGACGAACGTCTCGTCGATGGTGGTCTTGGCGATGTGGCCGATCTTCACGGACGTGTCCACGTAGGTGTCGAAGCCGCACGCTTTGGCCCTGGCCAGGAACGACACGTCCCCTGCGGTCGTGTTGCTGAGGTCGTCGACCGTGGTCGACACCCACCACGAGCGCGCGCCGTACTTGGCCGAGATGGCCTCGTAGACCTTACGCTGGGTCAAAAGGAACCCACCCCCCGTCGCGTCGACCCGCACGAGCATGTCGCGGGGGTAGTTCTCCAGCACATGGTCATCTACAACCAGCGCCGGGTTGTAGGGCGAGCGGCGCTCGAAGCAGAGCCCGCCTACGATCGGAAGCTGGCGCGCGAGGAGCCGCAGGAGCGCGTCCGGGGCAAACGTCATGTCGGCATCGACCCAGAGCAGGTGTGTGACCTGCGGCTGGGTGAGGGCCTGCGCGGTCATCTCACGCCGCGCATCGTCGAGGAGCTTGCCGTGCGCTTCGAGGATCATCCCTTGATCGCCCGGGATCTGGAGGAAGCGCAACGACCGGATGAAGCGGGGGTCGTACGTGTCGTAAACCGGCGTGCAGATGGCGACGAGGGGCTCAGGCGCGCTCACAGGAGTAGCTCCCGCCACGAGGGCAAGATCGCCGGGAGCCCGTAGGTGGCGATGGCCTCCTCGGACATGGCCTTGCGTGCCGCGTCGTCGACCTGGGTGGCCGCGACGCACGCGCTGACGAAGCTGTCCTCGTCGTTCTCGGGGACGAAGAAGCCTTGCTCGCACGCTGCGGTCTCGACCAGCGCCGCGCGCGGTGTACATACGGGGATCGCGCCCCCCGCGCGTGCCTTGACAGCGTTACAACAGCCCGTCTCGTCGAATTTCGTGAAGTAGCCCCACACACCTGCGCGCATGAACTCCTGCGCAAGGCGCACGTGGTCGACCATGCCGATGTCCTGGACGCCGGGCTGCCAGCGCAGGGTCTCGTACTCGCGCCGGATCTCCTGGAAGCGCTTGGTCCAGTCGGGGAGCTGCATGCCACCCAGGCGCGTGCACCCTTTCCACCCGTAGAAGATCGAGAGCGTCGCATCCGGGAGCTTCTCCCGGATGCGTGGCCACGCGCGCAACAGCTCCAGGAGCCCCCGATCCGGCGACGACGCGTAGATGAAGTGGTCGCGCTTGCGCAGCGCCCAAGCAACATCAGCAGCCGCCCCGGTGAAGTGCTCCGGCAGGATGAAGTTGTAGTGCACGACCATCTGGTCCAAGGGCACGCCGTGCAGGAGGTGCATCATGTCCTTGTGCCAGTTCGAGACCACGACGATCTTCTCGTAGCCCGCTGCCGTCGTGGGATTGAGGTCGGGGTAGTAGGCATCCTGGAGCCAGAGGATCTTCTGGGGCGCGTAGCCGAGCGCCTCCTGGGTGAAGTCCTGCCCGTGCAACGGGCTGCGCGAGACGATGATCCTCGCCGGGCGCTGCTCCCGGAGATGCCGCAGCTGCGCGCGCGGCCAGTAGCGCACCCCGTGATGGACCTCCGCGCTCGTGTAGATGTCGTCATGGGGCGACGGCGTGAACACCTCGACGGTTGCGTCTCCTGCTTGCGCGAGCGCCTTGGCCAGGTAGACGATCGTCTCCTCGGAGGCGCCCATCCCCTCCGCGTGCACCTTGCGGCTATTCCAGTTCCAGAGCGCCCCGGGCACCGAGAACGCCAGGCGCCGGGGGGCCGCGGGGGTCTTCTGGACGACGATCCCCATCTCGGTCCCGCTCAAGTGGATGGGGATCGGGGGGGTCGCCTTCCACAGGTCTTGGAGGGTGAAGCCGGGCTCCGCGCTGTCGACGATGCGCGCGACGTCCCGCGCCGTGAGCGCGCGCACGTGCCCCCGGTGGCCGCGCGGCGTGCCATGATCCGTCTTGTCCGGGGGATGGCCATGGTCGAACGAGCCCCACGGGGTCGACATGAGCAGGTGCCCGCCCGGCTTGAGCAGGCGACCGAGCTTCTCGATCTCCGCCCGGGGATCCGGTACGTGCTCGATCACCTCGGTCCAGATGACGACGTCGGCGGTCCCCGGCGCGATCAGCGTCGTGTAACTCCCGTGCAGGCCACGCGCGCGATCAGCGAGCCCGTGCTCAGCGAGTCGCACGTTGAGGCGGGCCACGGCTTCGGCTGAAATATCCACCCCGGTGTAGCGAGCGCTGGGACACATCTTCAAGAGTGCGATGCTCACGACGCCGTCGAAGCAGCCCACGTCGACGATTGTAGCCCGCGGGGCGTTCGTCGCGATCCAATCCCCCAACCAGCGCGCGCGGGGGGTGCACGTCGCGGGGTCCAACCACACCTCGGGGCTTGCGATGGCGCCCGTGTCCGCGATCGAAGCGTAGAACGCTTGGTAGGCGGTCTCGTCCGTGAGGTGCGTAACGACTGGCGCGAGTTCGGCTTCCAGCTCCGCGACGAGCGGGTGATCCTGTACGTTCCAGGGGACCGCCCGCAGGAGCGCGACGGCCTTCTGGGACTCGTCGTTGTCGAGCAGGTACTTGGCCAGGCTGGCGAGGTGGAGAGCTTCCGCCTGCGCTTTGGCCTCGTTGTCGACGATGATGAGACGGGCCTGCGCCTCTAGCTTGTCCATGCCGACTGCGTCAGAATCCCGCACGCCCGTCATCACGCGCACGGCCTTCTCCAGGGTACTTTGGGCTTCAAGGTGGGCGCTCGCCAGGATCTGGCGACGAGCGACCTCGCGGTAGGACTCGACCAGCATGGCCGGGTACCGCACGGCGAGATCGCGCGGCGCGACGTAGCTCTCGATGGGGTTGAGCGGGAGCAGCAAGGCGCGCTCGAACCAGTCCACGGCCTTGGCGTGGTCGCCTGCATCTTGCCACCAGATCGCGCCGCACAGCCACGCGTCGGGGAGATCCCCCCGAAGGAACGTTGCCGCGCCGAGGGCCTCCTCGGCGTCGAAGAAGAGCCCCCGGCTTGCGTAGTAGATGCCCCGCTGGAGCAGCGCCCGGTAACGATCGAGGGGCGTGATGGAGGTCTCGTGCGCCGCATGGATGAACTCCAGCTCGCGTGCAGGGCAGACCATCTTGGCGTACTCCGCGAGGTACAAGCACCGCCGGGGGGTGCGCGCGTCGCCGCCCAGCTGGTACTGCTTGTGGAGCACGTCGAAGTGCCGCGCGACGGCGTAGTTGAAGTCCTCGTCGGAGAACTGCTTCTCGTGGACGAACAACAGGTGGGAGAACTCCGCGCGCGGCGGCGTGTAGCCGGGCACGGGCACCAGCACCTCGTGGGCGGCTTCTTGCCAGCGGAACTTGGGTGGGTCGTCCCAGCGAACGATGCGCTCGCGGACCTGCCAGATCATCGCGTGGCCGTGCTCGTCTCGCCGGTAGAGGTACGGCGCCCAGATGTACGCGAGCCCCTGGAACTTCTCCGGGTCCGCGTCGATCTCCTTCAGCAGATCGATGAGCCCAACGGGCTCCGTGTGCCCGGTCACGACCGTGCCGCGGCCCGCCTGCGGCTTCCACTGGTTGTTGAGCTTGAGCAGCTTCTCGGCTTCCTCGGGCCCCGCGATTCGATCGTCGCAGTCCGCCCAGGCCCGCCATCGACCCGAGGCCAGCTCGAACGCGTGCTGGCGCGCGGCTGCGGCGTCGTCGAACCAGGGCATCTCACAGTTCCACTCGCCACGCGGGCCGGTCCACTCGACCCACACGTCGGCGTACTTCTGCGCGATCTCCGGCGAGCGATCCGAGGACATCGTGTCGACCACGACGATCTCGGCCTCGGGCGTGCGCTCGCGGATCGACTGGAGACACGCTTCCAGCGTGCGCTCCGTGTTGCGCGCAATGAGACACCACGAGAGGTACGGTGTACCCGTCTCTTGTCGTTTCATTGGACATCCCCTTCGCCCCGCGGGGGCGCTTGCTACACGAAGACTAGCGCATCTTCGAGTGGAACGTGAACGACATCACCTCGTACGCGACCGTTGGCGACGTGCCGCCGGTCGGCACGGCGAAGCCAACGGTGTTGAGCGAGCCGTTGCCACGCTGTGCGAAGATCTGGATGGGGGGAAAGTTCGCCAGCGCGCCGACGTTCTGGATGGATCGCAGGAGCGGGATCACCGCGTCGGGGTTCGTCGCCAGCGAGTGCGCAAGCGTAGTCATGGTCACGCCCTGCAGGTCGTCGATGCCCCGTGTCGAAGTCGCGCGGTCTACGTAGGTTCCCAGGATCGCCATGTTGTTCTCCTCTGCGGCCCTCGCCCTAGCGCATGGTCGAGTGGAACGTGAACGACACCACCTCGTACTCCAGCGTCGGCGCCGACTGCGACGTCGGCACAGCGAAGCCGACCGTGTTCAGCGAGCCGTTGCCGCGCATCGCGAACAGGACGGGGATCGGGCGCAGGGACGTCGCGGCCAGGCCCTCCACGGAGCGCAGGACCGGGATCACCGCGTCGGGGTTCGTCGCCAGCGAGTGCGCGAGCGTGGTCATGGTCACGCCGTTTAGGTTGTCACCCGCGCGGGTCGAAGTTGCGCGGTCTACGTAGGTGCCGAGGATCGCCATGGGGAATTTCCTCCGTGTTGTTCAGACACTACGGGTAGTAGGCAGATCTCGTCAAGAAAAAAGCCCAAAAAGCCGCATAAGTGTGGTACAAGAATGGCCGTGGACGAAGATCTCGTGCGATTTCACAGCTACTACCGGCAGGGGTCGCCCGGCGAGTGCTGGTTGTGGGAGGGGCCGCGCAACAAAGCAGGACAGCCCCAGATTTCCTGGCAACACCGGACGCTGCCCGCAGCGCGCGTCGCGTACCTGATCACGCACGACGTCCTTCCCGCAGGCCACCGCGTGCTCCGGGGCTGCGCAGAGCCGTCCTGCGTGAATCCTGGGCATCTTACAGCCCGGCCACCCATCCTGCCCCCGGCGGCGCGGCAGCGACGCGAGGGCGCCGGGCGCAAGCGCAAGGACCACGTGCGGCTGACCTGCTACGTCCCCGCGCCGTTCATCAAGGACTTGCGTGCAGAGGCCCTCGCGCGCGACATCCCGATGGGCGAGCTGATCGTCGAGGCGTTTGCGGCCCGGGTGACGTTCATCCGGTGCGGCGCGCAAGAAGAGGGTCGTGCAACGTGACGCATTGGCTAGACGGCGCCTCCGCCAACGTCACCACGCATGCACTCGACCTCGATCCCACCGTGCGCGTGGAGATTAAGCTCTACCAGCAGCCGACGTCCGGGATCCTCGCGCGCTTCCACTTTCCCCGGCTACGCGACACCGTAGACATCGCGCACGGGCTTATCTGTGTGGTTTTCAGGGCAACCCCTGCGCAGTGCTTCCTCGACGATCCCACACCCATCAAGCTCCGCCGGGCGATCGTGCTACCTGACAACGCAAGCGAGGCGTTGGGCGCGTGTATGCTCGCAGGTGACGGGCCGTGCTTGTCGGCCGCTGCGTGGATGATCCTACGCATCGGGCGGGATGCGTTGGGGTAGGCCGGTGATGCGCCACGGTACGAAGAAAATCCGCACGCGGGTGCCCGGCCACCAGAACTGCAGCGACTGTCACCCACCGCAAAAGGCGCACCAGGCGCGTGCGCGCCGGGGAGATCGCCGTGAGATCGATCGCCAGCTAGACGGCCGGGTCGCGTGGGAACCTTTACTCGTCGGTGTGGCGCTGAAGATGAAGTAGCGGCTCGCCGGTCTTCGCGTTCTCCAGCCAGATGTCGTTCTCGTCTTCGTCGGGGGCCTCAACGCCCGTCCAACGGGCGATGTACCCCCCGCGCTTGAGGACGCGGATGATCGCTTGGTTCGTGCCGCCCGCCGGGACGCGGATGGATTTGCCCGTACGGAACTCGTTGTTTACCTCGAAGCCGTCCCGGCGGTTGCCCCACACGTCGTAGACGTAAATCAGCCAGCGCTCTTCGATCTCAGTGCTGGGTGGGGGATCGAAGAGCGTTTGTTGTGGCGGATACTTGCGCATCTTAGCGGCGGCGCATGCGCGAGGCGCTCGCCATCTCGCAGTCGTAGCCCATCTTGTCGACCATACGTAGGAGCGCCTTCAGATTGCGTGCTGCATCCGCGCGCGAGCGGCCTGTGTTGTCCTGCATGATAATCTTCTCGTTGAAGGTCACGCGGGCCCCCCATCGGCCACGCCCGAGGGGCGACATACTCGTCACGCAGCCGTCTGGCCCTACGCGCCTCCGCGGGAATTGTGCCATCAGCCCACGTCTCGCTTGCAAGCGTGCACCCGGGCGTAGGTGTTGAGCGCCCGCAGCGCTTGCTTGAGCGTCTTGTAGGCCGCGCGATCGACGGGTTCCCAGGGCGGCCACGTCCCCCCGACGGCGGTTGTACGATCGATGCGCCAGCCCTCACGTTCTTGGATCGCGCGCACGGCCTCCAGCGCCTCGAACGCCTTGCCCGAGATGCTCTCTCGCGGGCAGCGCATGAAGGCGCTCACGACGCGCTGGCCGCGGTTGGCTCCCCGATCTGTGAACTTGAGGGCCATTTACTCGCCAGCTCGCTCGCGCGCTGCGATGATCGCCGCAGCAGCATCCCGGTTGGCTGCCAGGCCGTCATGCAGGGCCTTCTGCTCGGCGGCGATCAGGCCCAGCAAGCGCTTGGCCTCCTCGTCGACCTTGGCAGGGTCGCCGTAGTGCCCAGCAACGGTCCTGACGATGAACTGGAGCACTTCGAGAACGAGCGTCGTGTTCATGGG
>ERZ1292625.2795-Hain-H41-01um-R1-2795-length-15293-cov-6_pt1 | contig 15293 bp, 18 predicted proteins | sample MGYA00564400_ERZ1292625 | MGnify/ENA primary metagenome ERZ1292625 (study PRJEB36523, sample SAMEA6512639) | groundwater metagenome | collected 2019-01-08 | study: AquaDiva: Metagenomics assemblies of 32 groundwater samples | reverse complement strand
GCCTCGGTTCCCCACGGCAGGTTGACCTTGCACGGCGAGTTGGGAACCGACGGAAGATATGGCCCGACGAACACGCCACGGACGCCCGCGTTGTTGAGGCCATACACGTACCAGTCGCAGGCGGCCACCTGATTCGAGAGAATGGTCACGCCGCTGATGTCCGACAGCATGATCATGATGGCTTCGACCGCCCCCGGCGCCGCATAGCCGCCCGAGTTGTACGTGCCGCAGTTCTCGATGATGCCGGAACCGCCCGAGAGGCACTGAATCGCCGTCTTGACCGCTGGCTCGGGGCCGCTCGCCAGTTGCGACCATTCCTCGAAGTCTCCGGCATTCACCAGAAACCGCGTCACCCCGTTGAACACGCACTGCGCCTGGTCGTACCACGGCCACGCCGCCGGATCGCCGTTCCAGTCCGTGCCCGCCGTGACGAAGCTCTTGCCGTTGTTGTTCCACAGGCAGTGGCGCGTCAGGATGAAGTAACTGGACAGGGCGAACAGCCCGCACTGCTCGTTGCCCGTGAACGTGACGCGGTCGAGGTCGATGTCGGTGCCGTAGTAGATGCGCATGCCGTGCCGACGACACCCGGCGATGTCCACGTGGCGGAACGTCGATTGATCGAGTGGCCGCCCGCCCGCCAGATCGCCGCTGCAGTTGATGCCGTCGCGGCCCATGAACAGGATCGACACGTCCTCCACCGTCAGCCGCGAGATGGCGCCGATGGTGCAGTCAACGAAGATGCCATCGCCCGTGCCCGCCGTCACCGGGCTCGCCGGAATCGTGTAGGGGTTCTCGATTCCGAGCGAACGGATGGTGACGCAGCTGAGCCCCGCCGACGATGGCGCCCGGATCGTGAACCCCTTGGAGTTCATGCCGCCATTGGTGGTCCCGGCCGTGTTGTAGACGCGGATCACGGTGCCCGCATCCCACGCCACCTTGGGCGGCCCGATGCCGTCGAACACGTACGGCCGCCCGGCCCCTTCGATGGTGATCGGCTTGGTAATCAGGAACCCGTTGGCATCGGGGGCCGTGTAAACGCCCGGTGCCAGCCGGATCGTCGAGTAATCCGGCGCCGCGTTGATGGCCGCCTGCAGGTCGGCTGTGGGGTCGATGACGATGACCGAGTGCGTGACGATCATGTGTGCGCCCACTCGTAGAACCACGATCCGCCGCGCGGACCGCGACTGCGCTTCATGCTGATGATGCGCGAGATTTCGAGGCTCGCCAGCTTCGCTGCTTCGGTGTTCCAGAGCTTCGGCGCATTGTCCGAGATCGCCAGCGCGTTGCGTTTCTCGGTGCCCGAAGTCTCCACGACGCTCGCGCACGCACGCAGTTCCAGAATCCGCGCGCCAGCCTCCGACAGGTAGTAGGTCGGCGCGGTCGCGTCGGCCGCATCCCATGTGTCGGGCGCGTACGAGACGAGCGCGTCCAGCGCGTAGCTCGCGTCCGGGTCGGTATCGGTCATCAGCACGACCGTGCTCGCCTCGGTCGGGCGCAGGGCGCACCGCTGCGGCCGCCCCGTAGCGGGGCCGCCCGTGCCCTGCCGCGCCGCCATGATTTCCTCGAGCGAGCGCACGAACAGTTCCTCGCCCGTATCGGCGTACTTCAGGTGCCGGATGGACAGGTACTCGTAGGTGCTCGGCAGCGTGTAGTCCTGCGTCCCGGCAACCAGCGTGGTGATGGTCGTGACCCACTGCGAGCCGAGCCCAAGCTCCATCGCCAGCAGTTGCGCGTGTCGGTTGATGGCCTCGCGCAACTCCTCCGTCTCGTAGACCGGCCGTCCGGTCTGGTCCTCGCGCAGGATGGCGCGCATGCGCGTGACGACCGCCGGACCGTTTGTGCTCATGGCTCCTTCAGCCCTCCTTAGCTTCTTCGAGGTGCGAAATGCGCCCCTCGTACTCGGTGAGCAGTTGTGCGTGCGCGTGCCGGGACTTCCGCAGCGATACGATGTCTTCGTGGAAGGCGTCCAGCCGCTTCAGGACGCCTCCGAGAAAGAATGACAGTTGCACAAGCGCGCCAGCCGCCGCAATCGCCAGCGTCACGACGACGGCAACAGCCCAGCCTGGAATGGTCACGCGAGCCCTTCTTTCCACACCACGTACTGCTTGGGCGCATGCGAGACGAGCAGCCGGTTCACGTCCTGGGGATGGCCGGGATGCCGAACCGAGGGAATCGCAACGTGAATCCACAGCCGACTCGGAGCGGACAGCTTCACGCGGTGATCCTCCCAGATGAGTTGCCCGAACTTGCCTGCCAGGTTCTCGCGTATCCAGTGGAACGCCAGCAGCGTGTTGACCTCCCATGGCGCCTTGTCCGAGTCGGCGACGTGGAAGTCGGCAGCCCGTCCGTAGACGTGGTCCGATGCCTTCGCGCCGCCTATCGCCGCGTTGTACGCGAACGGCCGCCAGCCGGAAGTCACGCGCACGGGCAGGCCGAAGTGCTCGCGCACCGGCTCGAGGATTTCGGCGCACAGCGCGGCGAGGTTCGCGTGCACGTCCTCGGGAACGGTGGCCTCGGGCGTGTTCGGCCTCACAAGCTCGGCGAGCTCGAAGTGCGCGGAAAGCTGGCTCATACGATGATCCAGTTCGCGCCGTCACTCACAACGCTCAGCGACACATTCGCGGCCAGCGTCTGCGTCGCCGCGCCGTCGATCGTCTGCCCGCCCGTGCACGCGAGCGTGATGACTCCGGCCCCGCTGTTCTTGACGATGTAGAGCTTGCCCGTCACGCCCACGGCGGTCGGTAGCGTCGCCGTCCACGTTCCCGATGTGGCCTTGACGACGCAATCGGTGGTGAGGATCGCGTACGTGCCGGCCTGCGCGGTGTAGGCGAGGGTCGGCGTGTCGTCCGCCGGTACTGACTGCCACGTACCGTCATCGCGCAGGAACTTGGTACCGTCCTTGGTCCCCGAGGCCGCAGGAATCTCGCCGTCCTTGTCGGCCCACGTCTGGGCACGCACGTCGGTCAGGCCGGAGGGCGAAATCGTCAGCGTGTCGCACACTAGGTTGGTGTCGGTCGCCAGGTTGCCGACTGCCGTGATGCCACCGCTGGCGTTGATGTTCACGAACTCGTTGGTCGAGCCGGTGAAGGATTGCACCGCCGCGAGCGCGGCTTTGGCAGCGAGTGCGGCTGTCAGGCCAGCCACGTCGGCCTCGGCGTGGGCGTGCGCCTGGGTGCCGAAGGACTGCGCGAGCCGACCCGGCGTCGAGCCGATACCAAGGCGACGGCGAACCTCGCGAATCTCGGGCTCGGTGAACAGTCTCACGGCCGCACGTCCTGCGGGTAGACGAACCGCACGTCGCGCGCGTTCTTCATTTCGCGTAAACCTCCCACGGATAGACCCACTTCACCAACCGCTTGCCCGCCACGTTGTCGAGCCCCGCCATGCCGCGCAGCATTCCCGATTCCAGCACCGCCAGCGCGTAGCAACCGTTGGTGCCGAGTACGGCCGTGAAGTTCAACGGATGCAGATACACCATGCGGGTTCGCTGCGACGCGGAGAAGTTGCGCTGTGAGAAGGAGTTCGTTCCGCCGAGTCCGTTCGGGTCCACGGCATACGTTTCAGAAGCCCAGACCGCGCCCGTGTTGGTACCCGTCTGAACCGGGTTGAACACGCCAAACAGCTGGGCCATGACCCAGTTCGACGCCTGCCGATACGAGGCCGACGAACCGCGATCGTAGGTGGTCGCTGCAATGTTCCGAACATGCGTGAGCCTGCCGTTGATATAGCTTCCCGTGCGCTCGTCGGGATAAACGAACGGTGTGAACGCAAGCACGGAATCCCGGTCGGCAGACGAGTGAATGGTCCACACCGAAGCATCGCCCCACGGACGCGACGGATAGTTGGCGCTGGTTTGCGTGCCTCTCATGTAGAGGCCGCGCACGTAGAACGTCGATCCGTTCGGTTGCCCGGTTCCCTCGGCGAACGCCCACCACAGGCTGTCGAGTGGCAGCGCCCCGGAACCAATCCACGACGTGCGTTGCGCCGTCGGGCGACTGCGCCAGTCCACGGGCAGAAGTTCGTTGTTGCAGAAGTTCAGGTAAGGAGGCGTGAAGCATTCCTGGCAGGCCGAGCGGCGCAGCGAGTCCGACACCTGAAGCCTCTGGACGATACCGTACTGGTACGCCGTCGTGGCGTTGCCGGGGTTGAAGCGCGAAGCGAAGCGGTGTGTGTAGAGATACTGCACCGAGTTGCTGCCCGACGCCACTCCGGCGTTCGAGCCGTTGCCGGTCGAGTAACCACCGAAGCGCCCGACCAGATTCCCCTTGTAACCTGCGCCGGTCGAATCGTGCGCGTGGTGCACCCACGGCATCCGATACTTATGCGGCCACGCATAGGCGTCACCAGTCCACGCCGCCTCGTAGTCGGGGTTGGTACCCGCGATGTACTGCGCGGCGTGATACGTGTTGACTGCGATGGAAGGCGTGATGCTCCAGCGCGTTTTCAGGTATCCGAGCAACGAGTCCCAGACGGCGTTCGTCGTCCGGGTGTCCGTGGTCGGGTTGTTGTCGAAAACGTCGTCGAACTCCAGCGCGATGGCGATGGGTCGAACAGCGAGCCGACGCGCGAGTAGCGCGTAGACGACGTGGCCGAGAGATTGCTGAAACGTGTTGGCGGTGGGCGTGAACAGGAAGTCCACGCTGGCGCCGCTGCTGCGGTAGGTGCGCCACGCCAGCGGTAGCAGTTCGCTCGCCGCAGCCGTCGAATCCGCACCGATCGTCTGTGCCGCAACCGTCGTATCGGCCGACGAAATGAACGTGCGGATGGTGCCATCGACCAGTTGCAGAGGCTTGAAGAGGCGGACCACCGAGGAGATTGCCGCAGGCAGCGCCACCGCGCGCAGCGGACACCCGCCGTTCTGGATGAACAGACTGTCGGTCGGCGACGTGTACGGTGCAACCGCGCCGGTCAGGTAGCCAAACGAGGCCACCGCCGACGTGGATGTAGCGCGCATGCCGGTGTCGGTCGAGTCAGCCCACTGGACCGAACCGCCGCCGACGTGGATCAGGCGCGTTGTGGTCGAATCGGGGTTGAAAAACAGCTCGGACGTGACCTGTGAACCCGACTCGGACGAATGACCGACACACAGCGCTGCGCCATAGTAGCTGCCGAGTGTGAGCCACAGGTTGTGCTGGTCGGTCGAGCGCCAGAAATACTCGGTGTAGTAGTGATGGACCTCGATTCCCTGCTCGCGAAGCATGTCCGTGGTGTTGCCGAGCACGCGATCGAGCTGGCGCTTTTGGCCGTAAACATTCGACTGCAACAGCGCGTCCCAGCGCGTCGGCCAGATGACCGCGACGCGCTGGTTGACAGCGGTCGTGCGGAATGGTTGCAGGTAGTCCGAGGGCGCAGCCTCGGCGGGGACCACAAGAATCAGCGCGGCGAGTACCGCAAGCAGCGTACGCGTCATCGCTAGTTCGCCTTCGGCCAGAGTTTGAGCGACAGGTTGGAAAGCGTCGTGTTGCCCCAGTTCGCCACGGTGAAGCCGACGTATTGCGCTTTGCGCGGACCCACGAGGTCACCCAGGTTGATCGAGATGGCGTTGCTGCCTTGCACGTAACGGTAGCGATTGGGCGGCACCGTGTAGAGCCGTGGGGTCACGTCCACAATCCGCAGGCTCAGGTTCGGACCCCCCGTCGCCGCCTTGAACGGCGAAATGACGAGCACCGTTGGCGGCAGCTTCCTCGTCAGCGTGGCGGCGAGGCCGCCCGGCAAACAGACCGTGCCGGTGTCGGAGATCGAGTTGACCGAGTGGGACAACAGGTAGTTCGCAGTCGCCATGCTGGTCGAGGTCAGTGCGTAGGCGTAGATCGCGATTGCGATGCTGTCCGAGTCTGCCGCCGCCGCTGTGTTCCACGACACGAGCAGTTCGGCGCCCGTGTACGGAGCAAACCAGATCGCCTGATCGGTCGTGAAAGCGTTACCGCCCGCAAGCGACGACTTTTCCACCACGGTCGTCACGAGCGAGTAGTCGCGGTCGCGCGATGCGTCCTGCAGGTACAGGTACCCATCGCTGTCGAGCCGCAACACCCGGCTCGTCGTGTCGCCCGCGTATACACCGCCCACCGCCAGCGGCGTCGGCATCACGTTCGGTGCACACGTCACCACCGCCGAGTCAAGACGACCAGCCGTCGTACCCGTCGAATCCACCGTACGCCGCACGTACTTGCGCACACAGTTCGGCGTGTTGAACGAGTCGCCGTCCCGCACCTCGTCAGCCGCCATCGCTGCCGTTGCCACCAGGACCGCGAGAGCGGCCAGCGTCATCAGCTTCTTCATCAGCTTCCTCCCCTCTTGCGAGTCCTGCGCTTGCGGACTTCCTTCAGCCCGCGCTTGCGGGCACGCTTCTCGGCCATCGCCGGATGCGTGCTGAACGTCTGCCCCGTCTCCGGGTCTTTCAACGTCACCGGCTCGTGCTTCGCGCTCTCCTCCAACCCGATGTCCGTGCTGATTCGGCGGTGCGGCTCCCACAGGTCGTAGACCTCCGCGGCGACCTTGCGGTTCACCTCGGGGTCGTCCGACTTGGGGTAGTCGTACCGCACGATCTTGCCCTTCTCGTTCCGCACTACGCCCTGCTCACCGAAACGGTCGATCAAGTCCCGCCACTCCGGCGCGGCGTCGTACTTCTTCCTGAGTTGCGACGACATCGCCACGGCCGCGTTCACGCGCGACTGGTCCTTCGCGAGGCGAACCTTGCGCTCCGGCGACCAGTCGCCGTCTTCGTACACGTAGAAACGGCCGTCCGTGTTGATGAATCGGCGCTCTCCCTCGCGCGGATGGCGAACGGAGAAGCGCAGCCAGCGGACTTCGGGACTAGGCGCGTGCACCCGTCTTGCCCTTCTCGGCGGCCTGCGGCTCATCCGGTCCCAGCAACTGCCGGCGCAGCGATGCCTTGGTCTGCACGCTCGTCTTGGTGCGCGCCGCACGCAGACGCGCGAACTTGATCAACTCGCGGTGCGCCACCGCCGCCGGAAACACCGGGCACGTCGCTTCCAGCGTCTCGCTGTCACGGTACAGGTGCGGTCGCTTGCACTCGCCGCGCGCGCAGTCGGGACATGCGCTGTCCACCTTGACGCTGCCGCGATAGATGTACTTCTCGCCCTCGTGGCCAATCACCTCCACGAGCATACCTTTGCCGTTCGCCTCCAGTTCCTTCTTCACGTTGACGTAGCACGGGTTCACCGTCACGCGTTCGCCACCATCCGACGTGACGATGCGCGACACTTCGTTCTGCGGCCGTTCGCCGCGGAACTCTCTGTCGCATTGTCCGTACACCGGACAGCCGAAGTTCTCCTTGTCCACGCGCCGCGAACAGGTCGCGATGTTGCGCGTCGGCAGGTCCAGGTCTTCGATCTCCGACTTGCCGCCCACCGGCTGGCCGATCTGCGGAATCTTGTGGTCCAACGCGACTCGTGCCATGTGCCGCTTCCTTCCGGTGGGGGCCGGGGGTTCCGTACCCCGGCCCCACGGGTTCACTTCCCTCCAGCAGACTACCCGACCGTCTGGCAATCCACCGCGAACTCGTCGAACGCTTCCGACTGCCCGAACTCGCCGTAGCCGATCACGCGCACGACCAGTTCGTACGGCTGCGGCTCGAGGATCGTCGGCTCCTCGTTGAACGCTTCCACGAACGCCGTCGGCAGGTAGCCGAGATTGTGAGTCACGCCGCCCGCCTGATACACGTTGCCCGACTCGTTGACGATCGCGCCGAGCACCTTGACCACCCAGCCGTTCACGAGCGCCTTCGTGTCGTCACCGCGCACGTTGTCCGCCGTGAAGTCGAACTGGTTCATCATGTTCTTGATCTGCGACGTGTGGACCTTGAAATACCACGGGTCCGTGCCGACCTTGAACTCCCGCTGCGCGCTCGACGCCAGCGCCTGCAGACAGTCCAGCATCAGGCCCTTGTCGATGTTGGCGATGGCCGAGCCCTTGACGTTGGTCGCGAGGCTCGCCGCCAGCGCCGCACCGTTTTGGTCGAGGTACTCGGCGATGCCGTACTTGATCATCTGCCGGTAGACCGATTCGGGGCTCGTGTCCATGCGGTTGTAGACCGCACGCTGGATTTCCACGGCCGCGTAGACCTGCACCGGGTCCACCGTGACTTCCTCTTCGGTGTTCGCCGTGTAGGTCAGGCTCGTGGTGTACGCGCCGCCGCCCGTCGCGGCGATGCGCTTCACCTTCGGAATGTGCAACTTCTGCCCGATCTTCTTCGCCCCACCGGGGGGCGAGGAAAACTCGCGCGTCACGACCTTCTCTTCGGTCGTCTCCATCAGCAGGCCAGGCGACCACAGCTCGGGGAGCAGCTTGAGAGCAGTGGTGGTGGTCACGGATGCCATTCAGTAATCCTCCGCGCTGACAGAGACAGCGAAACTAACTCACCGAAATCGTGAACTTGCCCGCCTTCCGGTCAGCGATCGTTTTTGCCGGGTCTTTACGCATGCGCTCGTGGTACTCGGGGAGCGAGATGGGCTTGCCTTCGGCAGCGGGCGAGGCGCGCGCGCGCCGCCAGGCGAGCCGACGATGCGCGTGTCCTCCACTGCCGGCTTGGCCGTGCGGCCCTTCTTCGCCGTCTCCAACTCCACCTTGAGCCGTGCGTTCTCCTGTTCCAGTTCCACGTACTTCCCGCCACGCATGTGCTGCCGCGCCACGCTCGGGCGAGTGATGCCCGTCGTCTTCATGTACTCGAACACGGGACCGCGCTCGGTCTCCGGGATGTCCTGCATCTCCATCCGGAAGGTCATGCGCTCCTCGGATGCGAGCGCCTCCTTCTGCACGCGCAGGGACGCCCGGTGCATGACCAGCAGGGCCGCCGCGTTCTCGTTACCCTCCGCCTCCGAGCGCTCCAGCAACTTGACGTACCGCTCCTCTTTGGCGATTTGAGTTTGCAGGTCTTCCGCTGCCGGTTCGCGCACTATCGGTGGTGTTCTGTGCGCCTCGGCTTCCGCCTTGAGCCTTGCAACCTCATCGGCGAGGACTTTCTCTCGCTCGCGCGCCTCACGGATGGCGTTGTACTCGTGTCGCGGGATCGACACTTTCCCGTTTGCATCGCCGTCGTCCGCGCCAGCCGGTGCGTCCGTCCGAGCCGCTTCGGCCCCGTCCGCTCCCAGCGCGTCCGTCGCAGCGCCTTCGGGTGGTTCGTCTTCTCTGGTTCCCATGCGTGACTCCTACGTTGCAGCGGCCACCGGCTCAGGCGGTACCGGGAATCCCCCAGACGCCTGCGGTGGCACTCCATTGCCCGCCAGAGGCCCGTTGCGTCCGAGCATGCCGGGAGGTGTCGGAGGCCGGAGCGCGGCCTGCCGCTCGGCCAGTTCTTTCACCAGTTCGTTGATCAACGTGCGCGGCAGCCGCGCCTTCTCACCCGCGAACCGCATCAGCGCCGGAGACTCGATCTTCGAGAACTCCGTCGCCGCCGTCAGTTGCTCGCGGTCGGCCGCATTCAGGTCCGGCGCCGCGTTGACCTTGAGTTTCAGTGACGGCATCTCGGCCGGATTGAACACGCGGTAGACCACGTCGCCTTCGTCACCCGCCACACGCTGCCAGTCGTCCGCGCTCATCGCGCCGCAGTACATTTCCATCCAGCGGCTCAAGAACCGCTCCTCGTCCTCGCGGAAGATTCTCAGCGTCTCGTCAAGCGGTACGTCGCCCGTCTCCATCGAGCGCGCGATCGTGCCGACCTGCACGCCCTTCATTTGCTCGGGGCTGAGCGCCACCTGCCCGACACCACGGTGCTTGTTCAGTTCGCCGTCGATGGTCTGGAACCATGCACCGTACGCCGGATTCAGCCCCGACCCCTGGAAGTGCTTGATCCCCGCGAGGTCGTCGTAGGTCTTGGCGTAGGCGACCGTGTCGCCCGTGCCGTCGTACTGGTACGGCTCGCCCGCAGCGTCCCAGAGCGCCTGCTGGTGGACAATCAGCAAGTCGCGATTGCGGCGCATCTGCATGAAACCGTCCACCAGCGATTCGTTCTTCATGGACTGCATGTCCATGTTCAAGAACGTCTGCGAGTTGCCGTACGGCTCCAGCGGGTACGGGTCGCTGACGTGCATCATGTACGGGAAGTTCGTCAGCCCTTTGGGCCACGGACCTTCCTTGAGCTTGCCGGCGCCGAGTGAACAGGGCGCGAACACGATGCGGCGGTGCTTCGCCTCGAACGCGGGCGCGCGCCCGATCTCGCGCTCCGTCTCGATGCGGTCCATGGACGCCTTGGGGCTGCCCTCTTCGGTCAGGCCGCACTCCGGGCACGGCATCTGCTCGGGTAGCATCTCGCCCTGATACTCGGGCCCGCGCAGGTCGCGCTCCGTGTAGCCGCACATCCCGCACGCCATGTACCACTCCGAGGGGTCGAGTTTCTTCGACTCGCCGACCTGCACCTCGATCGTTTCCGCGTCGTCCTTGATCCACGCCACGACCAGCGTCGCCGTGCGGCGGCGGTTCTCGTTCGCGCGCTTGGGCGTCTCGTTCTTCTCGTCAATCGTGCGCTCGCCATCATCGGCGTGAACATCCTTGCCGTTCGGATAGTCCGCGATGATGTCGTCCAGCGGCACGTTCTCGATGCGCTCGAACAGGATGTTGCAGCCGTACTCGCTAAAGTGCAGGAAGCGGCTGTCCCATGCCAGATTCGACGCATCGAGAACGCGCGGGACCACGATCGGGCCTTCCGCGCCGCCGGGGACAACGTCCAGCCGTGCCGCACCTGCCCGCGCGGCCTGCCCCATGCGCAGCACCCGGCGGCGCACCATCGGGTAACCAATGTCCACGTCGTGAATCTGATCGTCGAGCCGCGCCTGCATGATCTTCGCGGCCGCGTCGAGGTCCGCCTGCTCGCTCTCGTCGCGGCCCGGATGCTTCGGCTGCACGTCGAGGTAGATAGCCGAGCCCGCCAGTTGCGCGCTCGTGTACCGCGTGATGTCGTACAGGTCGAGCGTCGAGACGGTCAGCGGTCGCTTGGCAAGCGGCTTCGTCGGGTCGGGGTCGGAGTGATGCTTGAGCTTGACGTTGTAGGCGTACTCGACCTGCATCGCCTCGCGATACTCGCGCGTGTCCTCGCGCCACTCGTCCCAGCGGTCCTTCAGTTCGGCGACTTCGGTGAGCGCCCGTTGGCTCTGACCCTTGCGCGCCATCAGCAGGCCGCCCACAGACAGGGACGCGGGAGACAGTCGCCCGGGGGGAGCAACCTCTCACCGCGTCCCGTCCGCGTCATCGCGTTACAGCGCGTCCCAGATTTCGGACACCAGGTCGTCGCCGAACAACTCCCACGCCGCGCTGGAGACGAACTTCCGCGCGATGTTGGCGACCTGTGGCCGGGCAAGGCCGTGCTTCTCCGGGTCGTGCTTCAGGTTCTTGTCCTTGTGGAACGCGGCCTGCTCGGCCTGCAACCTGGCCTCCGCTGCCTTCACCGCGTTGAGCGCGCCACTTGCATCCTGCCCCTTGGCGTCGAGCAGGGCGATCACGTTCGGAGTCTTCGCCATGGTCGCGCCCCCCTACTCGTCGCTGCTCGTGGTCGTGTACATCACGCGCGCCCGAACGCTGTAGTTCACGGCGTCGGGGAACCCCACGATCCAGCGCAGCCACGGGTAGCGGTGCAGGCTCGTCTGGTCGGTGGCCGTCACGATCGGCGCGCGGTTCTTGTACGTCCACTCCCACTGCGGAGTACTGCCGCTCGCGCCGAACATGTTCAACCGCCCGAAGAACGTTCCCGTCGCCACCGTCTGGTCGAGACGCGAAGTCGCGGTTCCGGGCGTGCCGCCGAGGAAGGTCGCAAGGTTGAAGTAGTTTTTCCCGTCGTAACTCGCCTGCGCCATGATGTACAGCGAGTCAGCCGTGGACGACGAAGAACCACCGTCCGTGACGAACAGCTGGCAATAGATCGTGTTGCTGTCCGCCACCACGCGAACAGGGTGCTCGGGAATGCGCCAGCCCAGCGTCGAAACGCCGGCCGTCGTGTCCAGCACCATGATCTGTGTGCCGAGCCGGTTCGTGATCGCCGAGTCGCGCGCGAAATCGTTGTTCGCGCCGTTCGCGGCCGTGTGCGTGCGCCACACCAGTTCCTTGATCGCGCGCTTCGGAGCCATGTAGTTGCCCTGCGCGAACACCGTTGCCGCCACCGACAGGGTGACTGCGGCCAACAGCACGGCCGCCATGATTCGCTTCATGTGGCTTTCCTCCCTCGGGTTGAAAGTTCACCACCGACGCGCGCAGGGTAGTCCCCGCGCCGCACTTGTCAAGCGTTCCGTTTCGCGCGCGCCTCGAAGGCGTCCGCCAGCCGCCCCACGTGGATCGCCCCCAGCATTCCCGACAGCGCGCACGCCCACGCCTGCGCCGCGTCCTCCGCTTCGCCCCGCGCGCTCGCTCGCCCCTGCGTCACGCGCCAGTGGTGCGACCCGTGGCTCGCCCACACGTAGACGTGGATGTGCCTGTCGCTCGGCCGAGTGTCCGCCGCAAACGTGTTCATTTCGGCCTGTAGATCGCCGTCGATTTGCGCCCCGACAGCATCGGCCGGTTCGGCAGCGGCACCTCGCGCCCGAAGTCCTTGCGCAGCGCCGCCTCGATCCCCAGACGCTTCCGCGCCTGCATGATCGCCGGCGCCGGCGTCGTCAGCATGACGTGCAGCGCGCGGCCCGCGCACACCATCGCCTCGCGATGATGCCGCGCGCCCTTCCTCACGTTCGCCGGCCGCCCCTGTTCGTCCTCGCGCACATCCAGTAGCTGATTGATCACGTCCGCCGACCAGCACAGGAACCGCCCGTTGTTCAGCCCCTCGATCAGCGCGTTCACGTTCTCGCCATTCGTCGTCGGGTTCGCGTTCCAGCCGTACTGCTCGTCAATCCCGGCAGCCGGATCACGCCCCCGGTCGTCGTGGCCGATGTTCGGATAGCGCAACTTCCTCAGCGTGTGGATGAACGGCACGCCGAAGTTTCCCGCCACCTCCGGGTCGATCCGGCAGTCGTTGTGCTCGCGCCCCAGCTTGTCCGCGAGAATCGCCAGCGACTCCTCGTCCAGGTATCCGCCCTTGCCCGCGCGCATGCCGAAGCGCAGCACCAACAGGTGCGGATCGCTCGTCCAGTCCCAGATTTCCAACTCGCACGGGTCGTGCTTCGGATCGTCGATGCCGCGGCTCGTGTCGGCGGTCATCAGGTAAGAATGCAGCGGCTGCACCGCGAACCAGCGCTCCACGGTCGCGACCGCGGGTAGGATATCGCGCAGGTCATCGTCCCACTCGTGCTCGGGCGCCCGCCGGATCGTCACGTCCTCGAGCCGCCCGCCACGACACTCGGCCAGCATCGCCCGCAACGGCTCGGTCGGGAACGGGCACGCGCCCGCCGCGTTGACGTGCTCGCCCGCCACACGCGCGTCGAACAGGTCGGACTTCGAGCCGTCGCCTTTCAAGTAACTCTGCACGCGCGACTCGATGTCCTCGAGCGACAGCGCGCGGTTGTCGCGCACCGACCACTGCACGCGCACGCGCCCGCGCACCTCGCGGAAGTAGCACTCGCGGAAGTCCTCGAACTGCTCCTCCCACTCGTGCTTGTACTCGGGCGTCGCCGTCGTGCACAGGTACAAGTTCTGGTTCGCGATCCGCCGCGCCCGCACCTCGCGCCACACGCTCATGGGACCAAGCTCGTCCTGATGGCACGAGTGAATGCGCGCCCCCTGCACGTACTTCACGTCTTCGTCCGTCATGCCGTCGGTCGAGATGAACGTGATCTCGCTCCACGTCTCCGGGTCGTCGCTCCAGCCCTCCACCTCGGGCTTGACCTTGATCAACTTGACGATGCCGCGGCCCTTGTCGAGCCAGCCGATCCGGTGCGGCCAGCGGCCCAGCACGCGCCGGTACGCGCGCATGCTGCTGTCCTTGCCCTGGTCGTAGCTCTGCACGAGCACCCAGTGCCGCCACGCCTCGCCATTTTGCAGGCCCGGCAGGTCGATCCAGTGCGGCTCTGTCTCGGGCGGCGCACTCGGATCGCCACGCCTGCCCATGAGTCGCGCATCGAAGCGCGTCTGCCCGAGGCACATGCGCACGAAGAACGCCGCGAGTTCTTCCGTCTTGGCCGCCGCATTGCCGGCGTGGCCGTAGCCTTCGACACCGCGCGCGCAGAACTCGATCAGCGTGCGGACCTGTGGCGAGGACATGCACCGGTAACGCAGCGGATCGCGGAAGCGCAGATCGTTGCCGACTGCGGCAGCGACGGCCGCCGAGTACAGGTTCGGCGCGGTGGTCATACCCCCACGCGCGGGCGCCTCACCGCCAGCCCCAGCGGTGGCGGCGGTGGCGCCTGCTCGCGCTCGGCGTCAGGCTCTTGCGGCGCGCTCACCGGCTGCGGAGCCACGTCGGCCGGCTCTTCGACGCCGTCCAACGACACCACCATCGCGCGCCCGCAACCGTGGTGGACACAGCGCACGAGATAGCCGTCCACGTGACGCGCGATCCACGTCCACCACAGGAACGAGTGCGGCGCGTAGCGGTAGAGCGGACGGATTTCGAGGAAGCGCCCGCGATGGCCCTTGATGCACTGGTAGCCGATGGTCACGACGGCCTCGCCATCTGCACGCCCGGCGCGTGCACCAGCATCTCCGCGCGCATCGTCAGTCTGACCGTCCCGTGCGGCGTCGGGATGTGGTGCTCGCCCACCTGCGTCGCGCCTTCAACCGCGCACGTCGTCACGAGGCGCTTCGCTTCGATCAGGAACGCGCTCTCGTCCTTCCGGGTGCGGTGCTTCGTGCCGCCGCTGCGCTTCACTCGCGACCCCCGTTCCCGTTCGTGTCCAGCACCGTCGCTTCCGACCGTACCGCACCGTTCGTTTCCTCGTACCAGTCCACCACCTTGCGGCATTCCAGATAGACCTCGCACATGTCCTTGCCCTGAACGGCACGATACAACTCGCTCGCCGCCAGCATCTCGGCCTCGTTTGGCATGTTCAGCCGGCGCAGCAATGCCGCAATCAGGTCGTCGCTCGCACCAACCACCTGCATGATGCGCGGGTAGAGGTCCATCGCCGTGCGGTGCGCCGGGTTGGGCATCGGGTTGCCGTCCACGCTCGTCTCGCCCAGCGTGCGGTTGCGCAGGTCGAACTCGAACTCGATCAGGTACGGCTCCAAGAGCGGGTCCATCGCCGCGCGCATGCGCTCCGGGAACGCCTTCGCAAGCGCCAGCGCCTGCCCGCGCTTCGCCGAGCGGTTGCCCTTGCGGTTAGAGCCCATCAGCCAAACCTCCGTATTTCGATTCTGGCGGGCTTTCGTGGCCCGGTTGGCCCCGAACAACCAACCCGCCCGCGTTCGTGACCGCACGGGGC
>ERZ1292625.485-Hain-H41-01um-R1-485-length-60454-cov-10_pt3 | contig 15300 bp, 21 predicted proteins | sample MGYA00564400_ERZ1292625 | MGnify/ENA primary metagenome ERZ1292625 (study PRJEB36523, sample SAMEA6512639) | groundwater metagenome | collected 2019-01-08 | study: AquaDiva: Metagenomics assemblies of 32 groundwater samples | reverse complement strand
GGGTCGCGAATACCAAGCCTTCGCGCGGGCATTTCGAGCCGCCGCCGTCCACACCGCGTCGGTGCCGCACGGGGACGTCGCGAATACCAAGCCTTCGCGCGGGCATTTCGAGCTTCCACGCCGTCGCGCCAGCGGCCCTCGGAAAACGTCGCGAATACCAAGCCTTCGCGCGGGCATTTCGAGAGGAGGAAACGCGATGAGCAACGCATGGGAGAAGGCGTCGCGAATACCAAGCCTTCGCGCGGGCATTTCGAGAGCCACTACAATTTTCAAAGAACCGCTGCGTACTTACGCACCAGCTTGCGAGCGCTCCTCGCGCCGACGCCGCTTCGCCTCGGCGCGCCGCTGCGCCAGCGCCGACTTCCCCTTCGGCTTCGCGCCGTTCGCCGCTGCGAGCGCTCCCGCGTCGCCGTGCGGCACCTTGGCGCTCGCGAGCGCGTTGGCGCAGAAGTTGCGGTCCTGATCCCACGTGTGCCGGCACTTCGAGCACTCGTGCCGGACGTCGCGCGCCGCGTCGAACGCTTCGGCGAAGCCGCAAGCGTGGCACGTGATCGTCTTCTGGGCGGGATCGACACTCTCCCAAGTCCTTCCGATACCCGCGCACGCCCGGATCAAGCACGCGCGCGCGAACCCCGGCGCGCCGATGTGGCGCCGACCGGACGCCGGGCCGCCCACGAGCGCCGGTAGCTCCGTCCCGTCGACCAGGACGTGCCGAGCGTGGCGCGCGACCTCGGCGGTCCAGACGCGGTAGGCGTCGTCGCGGCGCGCGAGGGCCTTGCGCTCCTCGTTGCGCCCCCACTCGCCGAGGTGCCGGTCGACGTGCGCCCACTCGCCGAACGTCGCGGGCTCGAGCCGTGGGTCGGGACGACCTGCGCGCTGCCACGCGGTCCACTCGGGCCGGCGATCGAAGACGCTGCCGTCGCCGTCGAAGCGGGCAGCACGCCACCGATTCACGAAGCGCCACAGGCGCTCAGACGACTGCCATTGCGCGAGCGACGAGGCGTCTCGCGTCCACCACTCCGGCGCGCCGTCGCGCACTTGCGCCGCCAGCGCCGCGGCGCGTGGCAGGAAGGCATCGAAGACGCGCCGCCGGATCGCGAGGACGCTCCGGGCGTGCTCCAGCTTCTCGTGGAGGTCGACGGGGAGGCGCAGTTCGCTCGTCCAACCGTCCGAGCCGAGCGCGTAGGCGACGCGCAGCCCCGGCGTCGCGTCGTCGAGGCGCCGCCAGCCGAAGTTCACGGCGACGGCGGGGAGCGCCGCAGTGTTGGCGCGCGGAGGCTCTCTCCGTTCGACGGTGAGCAGCAGGTGCCACTCCCAGTGCGTCCCGAAGAGATGGCGCTGCACGACCGCCCAACTGATCACGCCGTCCACGGGAAGAGCGCGATGCAGCCGCACCGGGAAGACCGCCCACACAGGTTGTCGCCCGTCGCTCCCCACGCGCAACCAGAGCTTCGCGAGGCCGACGCACTCCACGGCGTCGTGGCGGCGCGTCGGCCCCGCGCGTGTCGGCGACTCGATCCGGAGCCGAGAGTCGGTGCAAGCGAAGGCGCCCTCGACCGTCAGGGGCTGCGTCGACTGGACCTGCACGGCGACCTCGCCCTCGATCGCAAGCCCGTCGCCGCGGGCGCGTTCGAAGCGCGGACGCAGATGCCACGGCGTCGGCGGCTTGGGCGGTTTGGGCGGCTTCGGTGGCTTCGGCGGCTTCGGCTTGCTCTTGGCCGCCGCGTCGACCGCGGCCTCGACGCGCAGGTACGTCCCCCAGTAGAGCTCCGACGCCTTGCGCGCCGCACGCCTCGCCACGCCCGCCGCGACCCGCGCTGCCCCGGTCGCCGCGACGACGGCCGGGTGCTCCGCGAGCGCGGTGCGCGCTTCTCGAATCTGCGCTTTCAGCGCCTTGTACTCGCCGCGCGCTGCTTCGAGCTGCGGCGCAAGTGCCTCGGCATGCGCCGCAGCCTCGGCGCGGGCGGCGTCCTGCGCGCAAGCGTGGGCCTCGCGCATCGCCGCCGTCTTCTTGCCGACGGGCAGGCGCAGCCTCGCGCGCATCAGCTTCTTCGCTGCTGCGATCTCTTCCTTCAAGCGCGCGATGCGCTCGACGGCGATGGTGCGCGCGACGAGGAGCGGCGCGAGGTCCGAGACGCCGTCGCGCGCGGCGACGACCGCAGCGCGCCGCGCCCGCTCGATCTCGATGAGCTGATTGCGGTAGCGCTGCGCCTTGCGGATCTGGTCCTCCACGACGCTCGCGCCCAGCGTTGGCGCGGCGGCGCGAAACCTGTAGGCGAGGATCACGACACGACCCCCAAACGCTTCGCGGCTTCCCACTCCGTCTTCGTGCTCGCCAAGGCAGCCTCCCGTCTTCGACCTTGCGCCAACGTATTCGCTTCGCGTAGAGTCGTCAACACCTATCAGCGCAAGGCAGGTCGACCACGCCTTCAACCCGAGCACGGGCACGCGACGCCCTCGGAGTAGACGAGCACGCGGACGACTCCGGGCTCGCGCGTCGCTTCGACCCGCGCCCAGCCGCCGCGGAGCCGGTACGCGACCCAGCGCGGCGGGTGGGCTCGGTCCTTGTCGTAGAGCCGCGCCTCGCGGCGCCGGAGCATCGCCGAGGCCACCTCGCGTGCCGCGAACTGCGTCTCGACCGGCGCGTCCACGCGCCTACGCTACCCGCCGCGGCAACGCGGCACAAGCGCCTACGCGACGCCCGCGGCGCGCAGCTTCGAGACTTCGACCAAGACGCGCGGCGCGTAGGTTGGAGACTGCGACTTCTCTTTCGGCCCCAGGCGCTCCAGCGACGGCTTCGCCGCGGCGTGGGTCCCGTGCTGGACGACGAGCCCGGCGGCGGCGCCCCCGGCGTTGTACTCGGTCAGCGCGGCTTCGACGTGGCCACGGCGGCGCCGAAGATTCCCGGTGAGCAGGAGCGCCGCAGCCTCGACGGCCAGCTCGGGCGCCGTCATGTCGCGCCGCGTGAGCGCGCCGAGCTTCGCGGCGAGGCCCGGCGTGTCGCGAAAGCGCAGGCGCAGGTCTTCTTCTTCGTTCACGAGACGGCGAACTTCCGCACGCCCCGCGCCCGTGAACTGCCCGAGGCCGAGGGCGCCCGTCGGCGACTCGGCCAGAGGGTCCCAGCTCGACTCGTGCTGGAGAAGCCCGCCGAGGAGAGCTACCGGATTGCCTCCGGGCGCGCTCTCTCGTAGCTCGCGATGACGCCGTGCCGCGCGCCGGACGAGCGCCATGAAGGGCTCGCGCGAGCCGGGCGTCACGTGGCCTTTGCGCGGCGGGAGCTTCGAGGGCTCTTTCGCCGCCGTGTCGACCTTGCGCTTCGCCACGAGCGCGATCCCGATCAGCCCCGCGCCCGCAGCGAGGAGCCAGAGCACTCGCGCCCGCCGCGCAGCCACGAAGTCACACCGCCTCGCGACGCGCTCAGGCCGCTCGCCGCATCAGGAGCCACGCCCCGCCGCCGAGCACCGCGGCGCCCGCGACGGCGCCCGCCGCCCAGCCCCACCACGGAATGCCGTCGCCCTCGTCTCCGATGCTCACCTGGGGCGCGATCTCGATCTTCACGCGCTGCGGCGAGGCTGCGGCCCGCCCGGGGTCGGCGCGACCCTCAGAGACGCCAAGCGCCGCCCTGACCGACTCATCCGAGACGCCGAGCTTGTTCTTGATCGCCTCGGTCACGACGCCCGTCGTGGCAATCGCCGCACCGCCCCCGGCAGCTTTGCCGAACTCCTTGAACACGTCGCCGACGGTTTTTCCGAGCGCGCCGAACTCACCGAGTTCCGCCGCGGCGAGGGCGAAGCCGAGCCCGTCGAGCCCGTAGAGGCTCGCGACGGCCGCGAGGCGCTCGCCGTGGATCGCGCCCAGTCCGTCGAGCCCGCCGAGAGCGCCCTTCACCCTGAGCCGATCGACGACCGGCGCCGGCGCGCCCTGCCCCGGCTTCTTCCCGGCGAAGCGGACGCGCAGACCGAACTTCTTGCCCGCCGCGGCGAGGCGCTCCTGCGAGATCCCGCGCGGGACGGGCACAGCGAGCTGCACCGAGTGCGCCGCCTGCGCGCGCTTCAAGTTCATCGTACCGCGGTCGCGCCGGAGGATCGCCGTCTTGGCGAGGCGCGCGGCGAGCGTGGGGTTTCGGCGCTGCGCCGACTTGGCTTTCCCGGCGAGCTTGCGCGAGGCGACGAGGTCCGCGGCGGCCATCTTGGCGAAGCCCTTGGCGACCTTGTACTTCTGCGCCGTCGCGCCGGCCTTGATCGCCTTGCGCGTGGCGTTCGCGGCGCGCAGGATCGCCTTTCCGGTCGCCTTGCGCGCCACCGGCGTCGGCGCCTGGCTCGATGCCGACTCGGCGCGGCGCGTCTGCGCAGCGACCTGGGCCGCTGCGGCGCGCGCCTTCGCAACGAAGCCCTGCGCCTTCGAGCCTGCCTCGCGCGACAACTCCTTCGCCACGGCGAGGGCCTGGTCGACGTTCGGCGGGACGGCCTGGGAGGCGACGGGGTCCACGACCGAGTGCGTCTCGATCCGCGGCGCGGCCGAGATCCGTCGGTGCTTGCGCTCGCGCCAGCGGCGGATTCCCTCGTAGAGCCCGGTGTCCTCTTCGAGACCGCCCAGCGACCCTCTCGATCGAATCTCGGCGTACATGCTTGCAAATCCTCCTCGGAGATACGTCGGGGCGAGATGTTACGTGTTTCCCGTTGAAACAGGAAGCGCCCGACGCGACCTGAACCGCGCGGAGAGAACCGGCCAGAAGTAGTAGAGCGCCGCCGCGGCACCGAGGGCGACACCGGACCAGACGACGATGCGCCCCGCGCCTTGCCCGAAGAGGCGGTCGATCAAACTCGGGCGCGCGAGCCGCACACGCGCCTGCGTCGCAGCCCGCGCCGACTCGCTCTTGTCAATGAGCGCCATCGCCTCCCTGGCGTCCTTGAGCGTCATCTGGTTCGAGGCGACCTTCGCAAAGACCGACGTGCGCGCCTTGGCGAGGGCACTTGCCGCCAAGGCATCGGATACCGACGTGGCGAGCGCCGCAAGCGAGCCTCCCACCGCAGCGACGCCGAAGAGCACTACACCGCCTTTGAGGAGCGGAATGAATGGGACGAGCGCCGCGAGCACGGCCGGGACGAACCCGAGCCCTCGCAGCGCCCCGAGGTCGACCTGCGTCGTCGGCCCCGCCGCGCCACGCTGGAGCTTCGCGACGAACTCGGCGTCGTCGAGGACCTGGACACAGCCCGCCGAGAACCCGCCGCGCCCACGCCCCCAGACCACCGCCGGCACGCGGATACGCACCTGCCCGCCCGCCGCGTTGCAGGCGACGGCGACGAGCGCCATCAGATCCTGCTTCGTCTCGACGTAGGCCGCGCGCAGCCACTCGGGCTCTTTCTTCCCGCCCTCGCGCGACTTCTCGATCGCCATCCGACCGAGGAGCGCCGCGCTCGCGACGACGTTCACGTGCTCGATGAACGCCCGTCCCTTGCGCTCCGCCTCCACGTCGCGCGCCGACTGACGCTCGACCGCCGCGCCTCCGGCGCCGAGGCCGCTTCGCGCGGGGCGGATACGCGAGTGCGCTGACACTACTTCCCCCGTTCCGGCACGACGACGTCCGAGAGCGTCGCCACGGTCACCCAGACGGCCGACTGGCCGCCCGACTTCTCGGCGCGTGCGAAGAGCCGCGAGCCCTTCGGGAGATAGAAGGACTTGGAAGACCCATCGGAGATCGTATCCGGCGCGCGCCCCGCCGTGTCGGCCGCGCCGGAGCTACTGGCCGACACGAAGACGCCGCCCTGCTGGTAGCCGACGGCGCGCACACGCACGAGCACCGGCCCCGTCTGGGCATGGGCGATCTCCTGGAGACGGGCGTCCGAGGCCGGGTTCGGGAGCGACTGCGACGACGCGCCGAGGAGGAGTATCGCGTCGCTCGACCCGAGCTGGAGAAGCGTCTGGACGTCCAACTGCCGCCGGATCCGGCGCAGCTCGTCGAGGACGAGCGAGAGCAAGTCGGCCGCCGACGGCGCCGTGCGAAGAGGCAGGACCGATTCGCGCTGGTAGGGCACTCCTCGCCTACTTCTCGCCCGGGAGCCTGACCTGCTTGCCGACGAGCACGAAGCCGTACAGCGTCTCGCCGCCGATGATCGCCGCGTTCGTGTCCTTGAGCTTCGCCGTGAGCTGGAGGTTGTGCCCCGGCGGGACGAAGTCGGGGCCGCCCTGCGGCAGGATGATGGGCTTGCCGCCGATGGCCGAGACGAACGGCGCCAGCGGCACCTCGGTTCGGTCCGGCATGATGTCGCGCGGCTCGTCGAGGTCGCGCAGCGTCACGCGGCAGTTCATCGCCTTCATGAGAATGCGCGCCATGACATCGGGGTTGCCGAGCCCGGTGATGGCGAGGGTCTCCGAGCGCGGCTCGTTCAACGCGACGATCCCGTGCAACTCCTGGATGTAGAGCCCCGACTCGGAGGGGACCGCGTACTTCGCGCTGTTCGCCGTCGCGCTCGCCGTCGTCGAGCTGATCGTCGCCATCATGTCGATGAGGACCAGCTCCTCGTCGACCGCGTTCTTGGCCTTGAAGCGTTTGTGGAAGTCGAGCGCGAGGTCGCGGAAGCGCGCCGGCGCGAGCGCGAGCCGCGCCTCGTGCAGGAGCGCCGCCAGTCGGTCGAAATCAGAAGCCATGGCCATCCGAGCGCTGCGCTCCTCCTACGGCAGGTAAAGAAGAAGCGACCCCGCGTGGAGGCGCGCCGGCTCCGGTGCCGTATCAGAAGCCGACGCGCCGCAGCGCGCGCGATCAGGTGTTCGTCGGCTTCTCGACGAGGCCGCCGATGTGCACGGCAATGACGACGTCGTTCGTGAAGTTCGGCTGGACGTAGTCCGACGGCCCCGTGGCGTTGGTGATCCAGTCCGCGCCGGTGACTTCGAGCTGCGTGTTCAGCTCGGTCTTGTCGGTGAGGATCTGCTCCTGCTCCAGTTCCGGCACGGCGACGAGCGAGGGCGGACCGACGGTGACGAGCGAACGGTTGTTCGCCGTGGTCTGGCCCGTCGCGCCGAAGCCCGACGGGAACTTGTAGAGCGGCCCCTTGACGATCTCCTGCGAGTTCAGCTTGAACGTCATCACGCAGCCGCAGATCATCTTGAGGACGTCGTCGACGATCGCGAGCACGTTGCCGTTCGCCTGCTGGACGTAGACCCCCACCCGGTTCATCTTCATGATGTTGTTCTCGGGGATCTTCTTCGTTTGCGTCAGCGTCGTGTGCAGCGTGTCCTTGTCCGAGAGATCGCGGAAGACCGTGCGCTTGGTGCCCGCGGTGGTCGACCCCGCCGGGTAGATGACCGCGTCGTGGAAGGTGTCCGAGCGGACGTTGACGTCTTCGAACTCCTCGCCCGTCACCGTGTCGCGAATGGTGCCTTTCAGCGGATCGCGTACGAACCGAGCCTTCGCCATGTCTTCTTCTCCTTGTCCGAGAGGTTGAGGTTCGGCCCGAGGCGAATCAGGAGATGCCTGAGGCCACGTTGCGACTGCGGATCTGCGAGGCGACGCCGGAGACGGCGCCCGCCGGACGGATCTCCGAGGAGATGCCGTCGACGCCTCCCTCGCCGAGCAGGTCGAGGTCGTCGTCGCCCGCACCGAGCCCGTCGAGGTCGTCGTCGTCGTCGTCGAGATCGCCGAGGCCCGCGAGGTCCGCGCCGGCGAGGGCCGGGACGAACTGCACGCCGAGGCGCGCGACGAGCCCCGAGGCGACGCCGATGCCGAAGCCCGCGCCGACGAGCGGGTGCACGTAGCGGCCGAGGAGCCACCCGCCACCCACGGCGACGACGGCCGTGGTGATGCTGCGCGCCCACATGCGCTTGCCGACCCACGGGATCCACGAGATGCCCTTGTCGACGAGGAGCGCGCCCGCTCCGCCCGCGAGGCCCCCGCCGACCACGGCGAAGGTCGTCTCGAAGAGCGAGTCCCGACCGAACTCCCCGAGCCCGTCGAGGTCCATGATCTCGGAAGCCATCTGCGCGTCCTCCTCGCGCCCCGCGGCGCGGAAAAACAGAAAGGCCCGCTCCCGGTGACGACGCGCTCGCGGATCTCGCGAGGCGCGCCCTCACCGAGGCGGGCCTATCCTGGCTCGCTCAGATGTTGCGTTATGAAACGGTCGGCGTCAAGCACCTACTCGATCGCGACCGTGTAGTCACTCTCGCAGATGGGCGTGGCGTTCCCGGGTTCGGTGACGACCACGCTCGCCGTCCCGCTCGGCGACGCGCCTTTGGGATGCTTGATCGAGACCCTGATCGTAAACTCGTTGCCGCCTTCCTCCTCGGCGTAGATGAGGCACCCGAAGTCGAGCGTACATGGATCGAACGGAACGATGTCGTAGCACCCCCCGTCGGCGTCTTCGCCCCACACCCGACGAAGCGGCGCGTCGGGGAGGTCTACGCACTCGCCCGACGTCTTCGTGAAGACGAGCGTCGCGCCGTCGCGCGGGCGGGCGCCGCAGTCGTCCCCGACTGAACCCTCGTCCTTCTTCGAGCCACCCGAGTCGTCGCCGCAGGCGGCGAACGCCAGCACCACCACGATCAGAATCGCACGCATCACGGACACCTTCTCGTTCTTCACGACTCCCCCTGCGCGCCAATGCGTAGCGTGTTCGCTCGCGCGCCGTCAAGCGCTGCGCCGCCGTCGGCGCCAGAGCCAGATCGCACCCCACGCGACGAGGCCCGCCGACGCGACGAACGCAGTCCCGGCGAGGACCGGCGAGAGGCGCGGCTCCGCTTCGAACTCGGCTTGCTCCGTCTCAGTGAGCGGCGCGCCGGCTGCGACGTCGACCACGCGCAAGGCGCGGTGCTTCGCGCCCACGACGGGGACGACGAAGAGGCTCCCCGCCACGACGTCGCGGGTCTCGTCCATGAAGCGCGTGACGGCGGCACGGAACTCGTCGGCGCGAGGCCGAAGCGCCGGGTTCGAGACGACGGCGAAGAGCAGCGTCGCGACTTTCGACAGGCGGTCGAGCGCGTCGACGTAGCCGCCGCGCAGGAGCGCCTCGCCGAGCGACACCGCCTCGCGTTCGTAAAGCCGAAAGGCTTTCTGCGCCGACGTCTCGTAGCGCTTGAAGGTTTGCTTCGCCATTCACGCCTCGCAGACGAGCCGCTTTCGCTCGACGCGGCAGCCCTCGACGAGGCCAACATTCACGAAGTCGAAACCGTCCAAGATCGCGACCTTCTGCTCCGGGAAGTACCCACGCACGGTCTCGAAGCAGACCTGGCCCACGACCTCGGTGAAGAGCGCCGGCCACGCCCCGACGGGCGCGAGCGCGCGGTGCAGGTTGAAGGCGCGGATCTCGCCCCGCTGGCCGAACTCCGGGTGGCCGCGACCGACGATGTGAACGACGTAGTCGTGAACGGCGCGAAAGCGTAGGTTCTCCTCGGGCGAGAAGAACAGATGTGTGTTGAAGTCGCGCGAGATCGCGAGGACGCCCGTGCGCCAGACCTCGCGGCGCATCTCGGCGGCGCTCGCGTAAGGCTGCCCGTCGACGAAGACGACCTCGATGCGCGAGAGGAGCCGCCGGTAGAGCCTCTCGATGCTCGCGCGCAGCGCCCGGTAGCTCGGCTCCGCGCGTGGCTCGTAGCGCGGAGCCGCTTCGTAGGCCGCGGCGACTCGCGCGCAGAACATCGAGTAGTCGCGCAGCACGACCTTGCCGATGGCGACGCCGCGCCTCATCGCCGCGCTCCACGAAGAGCGAAGCGCGGCGACGCGATGAGACCGCGCAGGTTGACGACCTCGACCTCGGCGCGACGCCCGAAGGCTTCGAATGCTTCTGGATGACGCGCGATCCCGATGTCGCGAATGACGAGGCGACCAAGGCTCGACACGAAGAGTCCTCCGGGCGGCGCGCGCCAGCCCCAGTTACGCGGCCAGAGGTCGAAGATCGCGACGGAGTGCTCCTCCTGCCACTCGCGCAGCGCCAGAGCGTCGCGCGCGGCCTCGCGCACCTCGCGCGAGAGAGATTGCGCGTCGACGACGGATTCGAGCGCGTGGATCGCCCCGAGGTACAGGCGCTCCGCGCCGGGCGCGCCGCGCGCGTACGCGAGATCGGCGCAGCCCAAGTCGTCGACGGCCGCGCCGACGACCTGGAGCGCGGCGAGCCGACCGCGCGGATCCCAGGGCGGATCGGAGAGATCCTCGCGCTCGATGACGTAGACGCTCTCGGTCTCGAAGACGCCGACGCGAAAGATGCGCGGGAGCATCCGCGGCAGCCCGGCGCCGAACGCCGCGAGCCACTGCGAGAGGCTCGCCTCGTCCTCGCTCACGGTGAGCTTCACGACGCGGCCGGTCGTCGCCTTCGCAACGCAGCCTTGGCGCCCGCATCCCAAGACGCGCCCCGTCTTGAAGCCGCCGCGCAGAAGCGCCGCGCCGTGCGTCTGGACGAGCTGCGTCATGGCTCGACGCGCCGCCGCGTTGCTCGGAAAGATCACCGGAAGACCTCGGCGCGTCGCTTCTCGTAGCGCAGCGTGACGCCGCAGTAGCGACAACGGACGCGGACGTAGCCCTGCACGCGCGCAGCGACGCCCGGTGCAAGCGTCTCGCCGCGCCGCGCCAGGAGCGCCGAGCTGTGCTGGAGCCGACGCGGACAGAGGCGGCGCGGGACGAACGCGCGCGGGCGCCTGCGCCTCGAACGAGTCAAAACGGGACTCCCGGCGCGTTGCGTCGCACGTTCTCCTCGATGCGCTCCCGGCGCGTCAGGAGCGAGAAGTAGGGCGAGATTTCTCCGGCGACGAAGACCGGGAGGAACGCGCGCTTCGGGCGCGTCGTAGCACCCTTGGCGCGCCAATGGAGCCCCGTGCGGATCTCCCCCATCGGCTTCAACTGCGTCGCCCAGCGCACGAAAGTATCGGTCAGAGCGTAGTACGACAGCTCATGCCTGTCCATGTAGGAGCGCTCGGTGGAGAGCCAACGCACGGCGTCAGGGCCGGGAACGTCGATGACGGCGACGGTCGTCCGCGCGAGGACCAAGACCCAGTCGTCGAACGTCTCGGCGCCCGGCGGGCGACCCTCCTCCAAGCGATCCTCGCATCCCCACTTGAGACAGAACCCACGGCCCGCGTCGGCCGCAGCCTGGCGGTTGTAGAGGACGACGAAGAGGCGCGAGCCCGGCACCTGGAGCTGCACCATGTGCGTCGCGTGCAGCTCGACGCGCCCACCCGTCGCCGTCATCTTGGCTTCGAGATAGGCGCCGCCCGGGAGCGTGAAGTCGACGCCGCCCTCCTGGCGCTGCGCCGTACGCCACACGGCTTTCGGGTAGACGCGCTTCGCGAGCCCCTCGCCCAACGCCGCAGCCGCCTGCCGCTTGAGGATCGGCTCGCGGTCGTCGGCGTCGGCGCGCCGGACCGCGAGGGCGCCGAGCGTCGCCTCGCCGCGAAGAAGTGCCGCGAGAGCCACCGCGCTCACCCCGTCATGATTCGACCGCCGACGCGGTAGAGCCGCGCTCGACCCACAGCGGCGCGCAGCCGCGCGTCGACCTCGGCGGCGGCGCGCCTGAGCCCCGGCAGCTCGTGCTGCCCGAGCACGGGGCCGCAACGGAAGACCCAGTTGCCGACGAGCGGCATCGAGAAGCCGACGCCGCGCCCTCTCGCGGCGCAGGCGCTCTGGAGCCAGACGGCGACTTGAAAGGCCGCCGCCGTAACGCCGCACTCGTGCGCCAACTGTCGAATGATCCGAGTTCCGAACTCGAACTCTTCCTTCTCGATCTTGTCGCCGCGCCGCCATGGCCGGACGTCGAGCGGCCGGAGGTCGCCCCGGGCGTCTCGGTAGAAGAGCCGCACGACCTCGTTTTTCTTCTGGGGCGGGACGACAAGCACCTCGGGCCGGCGCGCGAGGCGCTCGCGCTCTTCTTTCGAGATCCGCGCGAGGTGCTCGACGACGCCGAGCTTTCCCGTCACGGCGTAGACGTAGCCCGCGACGTGCCGGTCGACCGCCACGGCGCGGTCGTCTCCCAGGTACTCGCGTGCCAAGGCGCCCGCCTTGCGCCCGATGCCGGTCTTCTCGGCGGGGCCGAGGTCGAACTCGACCCGACGCTGCTGCGCTTTCGAGAGCGCGTCGATCCGGCACTGGGCGCAGACCGAGTACACAACTCGATCGACGTCGGTCTTGTTCAGGCGTCGTCGCTTCTCCGGGAGCGCCCGCAGGTAGCCTCGCGCTGCCGCGGCAACGCGCCGGCTCACCGTTCCGACGCCGTACTGCGGATCGAGAGCCTGACCGACGGCGCCGAGCCCGAAGAGCCTGAGCTGCTCGGCGCGAGACTTCGGCGCTGGAGGCTTTGGCGGCGGGAGCATCGGCGCGAGGAGGCGCTCGACCTCGCGCGGGTCGAGGAGGTCGTGCGGGTCCTGCGCGGCGAAGAACTCGGCGACGGCCTGCGCGCGGCTGTACTCGACCTGGCCGCCGTGCAGGACGCCTGAGACGACGGCGAACCACGGGTTCAGGCGCGTGACCTCGCGCAGCGCTTCGAGCCCGTCGCACCCGGCGCGCACCGGAACGCCCTTGCAGAGAGTCTGGTTGCAGCCGCCGTCGCTCATTTGTCCCTCCTCAATGCGCCTCCGCCGCGCAGCGCGACGAGCCGGATCGGCCCGCCGCGCACCGACGCGCCCAAGCTCGGCAGGTCCACGTCGGAGCCTCGTGGGACCGCCGCCACCCCGAGGTCGCGCACGACGAGGACCCCGTCGCCGACGAAGGGGCGCAGCACACCCAACGATTCGCGCCAGCCCCAGTTGCTCATGTGCAGGTCGCGGATCGAGACGTCGCGCTCGCCACACCACTCGGCGAGCGCGCGCATCACGTCGACGTTGCGCCGAAGCGTGCGTGACTGCTCCACGTGTGCAGCGTCGAGCCCCTTGCCCACCAAGTCGTAGAACCGCGCGGCAAAGTACACCGGGTTCTCCAGGATTCCTCGCAAGTTCCCGACGAGTCGATCGAGACCCGAATAGCGATCGTAGGGGACGTCTACCAAGTCCTCGCGGTGGACGACGATGGCGCCGTCGGCGCGCCACGCGCCGAAGAAGTTTGGGAGCGCCTCGGGGCGATCGGCGCCGAGCGATCTGATCCACAAGGCAAACTGCGCTTCACTCTGATCGAAGCGGTCGACCTTCACGACGCCGCGCCGACGCCCGAACGATGCAAACGCGCAGCCGTAGACGCCGCACCCGAGCGGCTCGGGGCAGCGCCCGCGCGTCACGACGCCGACGCGCCGGAGCGCCTCGCGCCGGTCGCGCAGGAGGTCTTGATCCGGGTAGGTACAGCGCTCCGCACGACGCGCCACGTTCAGGCGCTCCTTCGCGCCACGGCGGCGGAGCGCTTGGCGATGAGCGCGACCTCGACGCCGCTTCGCGTCCACCGGAACTGCGACTGGCGCCCGCACTTGGGACAAGGCACGACCATCTGGATGACCGCTTCGCCGCTCGTCACGTGGAGCGACAAGATGCGCTCGCGGCAGTCCTCGTTGGCGCAGGCGAGGACGAGCCGGATGTCCTGGTGCACGACCCTCTCGACCGTCGCGGCCATCAAGCCTCCAGCGCGTCGAGGTCGTGCAGCTCGCCGGGGCGCGCCGCGGCGTCCGGCTCCGGCGGCGCGTCGAGACGCGCCGCCTCCTCGCGCGCGTGCGCCTTCGCGACGGACTCGCGCAGGCGAATCCTCTTCCGGCGCGAGAAGGCGCTCACGGCGAGGACGCCCAGCGCGAAGAGGCCGCCCACGAACCAAGCGACGCGCCGGCCCTCGTCGGAGAGGCGAACCTGGACTTGCGCTTCTTCGCTGCGCGCGGCGCCCCACCCCGAGGGGAGGCGCAGGATCGTCCCCGGATAGATGAGATTTGGGTTCGGCTCACCGTCTTCCGGGAGCGTCTCGTGCTCGCCTTGGGCCTTCGCGAGCACCGACTTGTTGATCGTGAAAAGATCACGCCAAGCGCTCACCGGGCGGTCGTAGAGAAGCGCGATCTTCGAGAGCGACTCACCCTTCCTGACGACGTGCGTGAGGACGACGAGCCGCGGCGACGAGCGGGCGCGAGCCATGACGCGCGCTTCGCTACGCCGCCCGCCGCCCGCGGCGGCGACGGATGAGCCAGATCGCGCCGATGCCGACCGCGACCGCCGCGACGCCGACGCCGACCTTCCACCATGCGACGCCCGCGCGCCCGCCCGCTTCCTCGACGAGCTTTCGCGCCTTCGCACGCTCTCCCGGCGGGATCTTCCGGAGCGGCGTCTCGCCCTTGGTGTCCTTCTCGCCTTCGATCACCTCGAACGCAGGCGCGCCGGCGCGGTGCGGAAGACCGACTTCGCGCAGCGCCTTGGCCGCTGCTTTTTGCTTTCGCCGCTCCTCGCGCACGAGGCGTCTATCGAATAACTGCCCGAGGCTCCGGCTCAACGTCCCGACCGGCTTGATCTCGCTCGCGATCATCTTCGCTTGCCTCCTTTCAGACGACGTACTCCTTGACGCGCCTGGCGTAGCCCGACGCGCGCCCCGACCGGAGCGCCTCCGACGCGCCGGGGACTTCCCACCCCGGCGGCATCTTGCGCCCGCGCCGACCGATCGGCGTCAGGTCGAGGGGCTGCCACGACGCGGCGTTCTCGATGTCGTCGCGCGCGACGAGGTAGATGTGGCCCCAGGTCGGCTCGCGCACGAACCAGACGACGCGGAGCTTCACCGGGTGCCCGACGGCGAGCAGCGCCGCGCCGAGGAGTATCACCTGGTCGTCGCAGTCGGTGGCCTTCGTGTCGAGCGCCACTCGGGGATGCTGGAACAGCTCGGCGTAGAGCGGGTCACGGACGTAGCGCGTGGCCATCTTGCCACCGGGGTCTCGGATGGCGTTGAAGATCGCGACGTTCTCGGCGCGCCAGTCGTTCTCGCGAATCTTCCAGGCGACGCGCCCGTCGCGCCGGACGCGCTCGGTCAGGACCTCGGTCGCGAGCTGGCGGACGTCGGGGTGCTTCCCGCCGTGGCGCGCACGCTCGACGATGAGCGCGACGCGCTGGTCGATCGAGCGCACCTGATGCTCGCGCGCCACGACCGGCCCCGAAGTCCCGCCGCCCGTCGGCAGCGGCGCGGGCATGCCGCTCGCGCTCAGCGACCCGAAGGGCGGCGTCGCCTCGGCCGCGCCGTTTCGGCGCCGCACTTCGAGGTAGCGCAGGATCGCACCCGTCCCGAAGCCGACGGCCAGCGCTCCGTGCGCGAGAATGAAGGCGACGTCGACCGCGCCGAACCGTGACGCGGCGCGGCGCGAGGCGGGGCGAGGCATGCCCCGAAGGGTAGCATGGAGCCTGTTTCTGTTTGAAACGCCTCACTTGACGCCGCGAAGGCCA
>ERZ1292625.2793-Hain-H41-01um-R1-2793-length-15300-cov-6_pt1 | contig 15300 bp, 24 predicted proteins | sample MGYA00564400_ERZ1292625 | MGnify/ENA primary metagenome ERZ1292625 (study PRJEB36523, sample SAMEA6512639) | groundwater metagenome | collected 2019-01-08 | study: AquaDiva: Metagenomics assemblies of 32 groundwater samples | reverse complement strand
ACCGCGGCCCCGGGCGAGGCCCCGCGCCTCCTCGGCTCGCGGGACGAGGCCCTCGCGGGGCTTGCCCAACTCTTCGCCGACCCGACCGCGATCGTCGCGGGCGCCCACATCGCCTATGACGCCGCGTGCCTCATCGATCGGGGTCACGCCCGCGCGGTCTTCGCCGCCTACGCCGCCGGCCGCGCCCACGACGTCCTCCTCGCCGAGGCGCTCGAGGCCATCTACGGCGGGCACCTGGGGCTCGACCCGCGCACGGGCGGCGAGCTGCGGAAGCCCTCGACGGGGAAGGTGACGAACCGCTACTCGCTCGAGATCGTCTCTGACCTCGTCCTCGACCGGAGGGACGCGAAGGCGCGGGACGAGTGGCGCACGTCCTACGCGATCCTCGAGGGGATCCCGCCCGACAGGTGGCCGGAGGTGGCCCGCCTCTACCCGCTCGACGACGTCCGGAACACCTTCGACGCGGCGGTGGCGCAGCTCCTCGGCCCCCCAGGCGACCACGTTTTCCGATTGATTCCGGCGATCCCGGGAGCGTCCGACTGGGAGACGTGCGTCTACTGTGGCGAGGCGGTCTCGTTCTCGGGGAACACCGCCCGCTGTTTGCGGGCCCCGTCCCGGCCCCCGCATCGGAACCTCGGGAACCTCGCCTTCCAGGCCGAGGCCGCGCTCGCCTTCCACCTCGGCTCGTGCTGGGGGCTCCGGACCGATCCGGAGAAGGTCGAGGCCCTCGACGCCGAGGTCGAGGAGAAGCACCGGAAGGCGGTCGAGCGGTTCCAGGTAGTCGGGTGGATCCGCCCGGACGGGTCGGAGGACCAGGCCGCGGTCAAGCGCGCGGTCGCCTCCGCGTACGGGGCTTCGGGCACCTGCCGCCGCTGCGGGGGCTCGGGGAGGGTCCGGCCGATCAAGGAAAAACCCTGCCGCGGGCAGAAGGCGCGGGGGCGCTACCCGGGCTGCCCCGGTCCCGCCTGCGCGGTCTGCGGGGGCGAGGGGAAGGTCTACTACCCCGGGGACGAGGTCGTCTGCCTCGCCCGCGTCGTCGAGAACCGCTGTCCGGACTGTGGGGCGCTGCAGTTTGCACATCCGGCGGGCGGGGCTTCCTGCCCGGCCGGGCACCGGCACGCGGCCGGGACCCCGGTCCCGGGCTGCGACGGGACGGGGTTCGATCTGACGACGGTTTCGGAACTTCCGAGGACCGACAAGGGGGGGATCAAAGCCGACCGCGATACGAAAATGGAGTCGGGGGACGATAACCTCTACGAATATGGGGAGGATGAGTTCGAGAAGAGCTTCAGTACGTATGTCCCCTATCTCAAAAAGGGCGTCGACGCGCCGCTCACCTACTCGCCGAACGCGCTCGTCGCCTCGGGGCGCTGCAGCTACGAGGAGTCACCGCTCCATCAGATGCCACGGGACGGCAAGGAGCGCGAGTGCATTCGCGCGCGCGGGGTGTGGTGTGGGTCGCCGGTTGAATATGTGCTCGCCTCGACGGACTACGAGGCTGGGGAGCTTTGCACATTATCGTGGGTACTCCGGCACGTTATCGGCTATTCGAAGATGTACGACACGATCGTCGCCTCGGGAAAGCCCGGTATTCTCCATTCTGATCTTGCCGCGCAAGTGCTCGGAATCCCGCTCGTCGAGTTCCTCGATCGCCTCGCCGCCAAGGACAAGCAGGCGAAGGACTTTCGACAGGCGTCAAAACCGTACATGTTCGGTAAACCGGGTCGAATGGGTGCCGCCAAGATTGTTCTCACGAATCGGAAAAAGAGTGCGGGATTTACTGAAGCGGAAGAAGGTCCTGTGGTTAATCCGCGAACCGGGAAGCGCGGGTACTGGGGGATTCGGTTCTGTGTGCTGCTCGAGGGGCGGAAGCATTGCGGCGAGGAGAAGATTACAACGTGGAAGCGAAGGGCTTGCGCGCCGGTTTGCCTCGCGTGCACCCTCCTCGTCGAGAACGTGCTCGGTGCAGCGTACAATCGGAAGTATCCGGAGGTGCGTGAGTTGTTCCAGCGCACCGACGACATCATCGACAAGGGGGACGGCCTCGCGCCGACAATTTTGTGGGATCGTGAAGCGGGTCGGCCGCGGGTGGTTCGTTATCGCGGGGGTTGTGACAAACCCGCCTTCTCGAATAACTGGTTTCAGTCCCCGCTCTCCGACATCGGCAAGCTCGCCTGCATTCGCATGATGCGCGAGATGTACACCGGGGAGTGGTGGGACAGGTCGGGGCGCCCGTCGCCCCTCGGTGGCTGCCGCATGCCGCTCTTCGCGCACGACGAACCCGTTTCCGAATTGATCTTGGCGTCGGCGCACGTATCGGGACCGCGTGTCGGTGAAATCATGGTCGAGGCGGGGTGTGAGCTGATGCCGGGGATCCCCTGGCGCGCCGAGACCGCGCTCGCCTACTGGTTAACCAAGTCCATGGAGCCGAGGCACGACGCGAGCGGGAAGCTCATCCCGTGGGACCAGGAGAAGATGAACGCGTGGCGGGAGCGCCACCGCGCTGAAGGGAGGGTCGCGGCGTGAAACCTTTGTGGTCGTGGCCGAGCTTGTCGTTGGGAGCCCGCATCTGGGCGGTGATCGCGTGGTTCTTTTCCGAGGCGCTCTTGCTCCAGCCGCCGCCCTGGCGGGAGCCCTCGTGGCACAAGGAGCGCGCCGAGGCCGAGCCCGCGGATCCGATCGTCGCGCAGCTTCGGGACGAGGAGCGCGCGAAGAGCGCCGACCCGATGCCGTCAGCGCGCGAGGTCGTGGCCGAGGGCGCGCGGTTAGGGTCGAAACCGCGCTGCCACGATCCGCGCTGTCGTGCATTTGGGCGGCATCGCTGCCACGACCTCGACTGCAAGCAGCACAAGGAAGGTCGATGAAACGCGCAGGTCGACGAATGAGGCTCCCCGATTTCCGACCCGGGAAGACCCTCCACTTTACGATCTTCGCGACGGTTCCGGGTGGGCAGCCTCCCGGGAAGGGGAGGAAGGCGAAGAAGCGGGTGTCCGCGGTCCCGGACCGTGTTGTCGAAGTCGACGGCTATGTGACGACGGGGCTCTACCCGGACGGGCGCCTCGGCGAGGTGTTCTTGCGGCTCGGGAAGCCGGGTGGTGCATTTGCCGTTTTCGACCAGTGGGCAATCGCGTTCTCGATGGCGCTCCAGCACGGGGCCGGCGTCGATGCGCTCTGCGGGAAGTTCGTCGGCTCGCGCTTCGAGCCGTCGGGGCCGACGAGCGTGCCCGGGATTCCGCGCTGCACGTCGGTCCTCGACCTCGCGTGCCGGTGGCTCCTCGCGCGGTACGGGGCGGAGGCGCGGGCGGCGTCGGTGAAGGGCGGGTCGGGTAAGGAGGAGGCTGCGTAGCCGTGCCTCTCTCCTTTGCCCAGCGTGCGAGCTACGAGGCCGCGCTCGAGGACCTCCTCACCCTGCTCCGCGCGAGCCCACACACCGCGCAGCAGGCCGCCGAGGCGCTCGGCTGCGGGCGTGTGACCGCCTACGAGCGACTTGTCGCGCTCGAGCGCCGCGGGGTGCGATTCGCGCGCCTCCGGGTGCGGGTCGGGGATCGGGGGCCGCACTCGGTCGCGTATTCGATTCCAGGGAACGGTGTTGTCGCTGAAAGGAACGTCAATGGAGCGCGCTGATGCGGAAGCCGTCGTTCGTGAGCTGGTCGCGTCGAGGGGCGGCGCCCACGATCTCGTGTACGTCCCCGTTCGTCTCGACGTGCTCCGGGCGCTCGCGGTGTCGCGGGCGTGCGCGGTGGGTTTCCTCGTGTCGAACATAAGCGAGTGCGACAATCGCGATGCCTGCGCGCGTTGCGGACTCCCCCGCGCCGCGCACGTCGCGCCCCCGCCCGTCGAGAGCGTCGAAAAGACTTGACGCATGTTTAACTGTTAAGCTAGAGAGGTAGCATGTCGAGCGAGCGAGTCGGTTCGAGCGAGCGCCGCGGGGACTGGTTCCAGACCGCGACCGGGAAGCAGTTCTGGCCGCTCGACCCGCACCCCGACGAGGTCTGCATCGAGGACATTGCGCACCACCTCGCGAACCAGTGCCGGTTCGCGGGGGCGTGCCGCGCCTTCTACTCGGTCGCGCAGCACTCGGTCCTCGTGAGCTGCGCGGTCCCGCCGGAGGATCAGAAGTGGGGGCTCCTCCACGACGCGGCGGAGGCGTACCTCCAGGATCTCATTCGCCCGATCAAGGCGGCTTCGGCCCTCGGCGAGGAGTACCGGAAGATCGAGGACATCGTCCTCCGCGCGGTCTGCGAGCGGTTCGGCCTTCCGGTCGAGGAGCCGCACTCGGTGAAGGTGGCGGACGTCCGGGTCCTCCTTGCGGAGAAGCGCGACCTCACGCTACCCGCCCCGGCGCCCTGGGGGTTCGGGCAGAGGGCGTTCGAGGTCGAGCCGGTCGAGGAGGTGATCGTCCCTTGGAGCCCGCGGGAGGCGCATTACCGGTTCTTCCAGCGCTACGCTAAGCTGTTCGATGGGAAGGAGTACGACCAGCGTGTCGTGTGGGGTACGATCGCGCGGACGCGGAGGTTCGTGTGATGCGCGCCATCATCCACGGCGCCGTCGTCGAGTCGACCTGCGATCGGGACCTCCGCGAGCGCTTGTTGGTCGTTCGCGGGCAACTCGCGCGAGCGCGAGGGAAGCTCGCCGAGGCCCTCACCCCGCACGATCGGGAGATCGCGATCGCCGAGGCGTCCCTCGCCGATTATTTTGCTGTGCGGAAAGCACTCGCCGACCAAATCGAGGCCGAGGACCGCCAGGCGGGGGCCGACCTCGCGGCGACCGGGGATTCGGCTGCGCGGATGCGGGCCGCCTCGGAGGGCGTCTCGTCCATCCTCGATCGAATCGTCGAGGAGGTCGCCCGCGCCTCCGACCTCTTCGGCGACCCGGGCGAGTTCGAAATGCGATCTCAGGTGCGCGCCGAGGCATGCGGGATCGCCCGCGCGCTCGCCTCCGATCTCGCCGACCAACTCGCGAAGCGCGACTACTGGGACGGTTGGGTGCGGGGGTTCGGGCAGAGCGCCTGGTCGCGCGCGATCTTTGTGAAGGAGGGGCGCGCGCGTCTCGCCGCCCTCGATGCTTCCCGCGCGAGTGAGACTGTGGCGCTCGAGGGGCGCCGCGCCGCGCGGGAAAAGATACGCGCGCGGTGGCAGCCGGACGTCGATAAGGTGGAAAAGAAGGTGCGGCGGATTCTCTACCTCCTCGGGGTCGAAGACCTCGACCGGTGCGATCCCGAGCGGGCGTGCCTCATCGACGGACGCTGCTGGACGCACTCGACCGAGGAGATGCGCGCGGCCTTGCACGCGGCGGGACCCTTCCACCCCGGCGAGATCGACGAAGCGATTCACGAGGCGCACGAGCTGCTGTGCGCTCGACGCGATCCGCGCGCGGCCGAGCACCCCGACGCGGAGGACCACTGATGCCGCGCCCGCTCGTCATCTTCCACCGGAACTGCGTCGACGGCGCGGTAGCCGCCGCGATCGCCTACCTGCGACTCGGCGATGACGCCGACTACGTCTCCGCCAAGTACCAGAGGCCGCTCGAGGAGGCCGTCACCGAGGAGCGCGCTCGGGAAGTGGAGATCTACCTCGTCGACTTCAGCTTTCCCGAGGACGACCTCGTTCGGCTCGCCGGGTGGGCGAAGTCCGTCCTCGTCTTCGATCACCACAAGTCGGCGCTCGAGGGCGTGCGGGCGGCGGCCCGCCGGGCGGGGAACCTCACCGCGCACCTCGACCTCGAGCGGTGCGGGGCCTCGCTCGCCTGGGCGCACTTCTTCCCGGGGGAGTTGCCGTCGCGGTTCGTCGCACTCACCGAGGACTACGACCTCTGGCGACACCGCTACCCGGAGAGCCGGGCGGTCCAGGCGTGTCTCTTCTCGTGGATCGGCGAGGATGACCCGGAGACGGTGCGGTGCGTGCGCGATTGCATGCTGACGGGCAGCAAGATGGTCGAGTCGGGGGAGGCGATCCTCCGCGCCAACCTGAAGCAGGTGCGCGCCCTTGCCCGGCACCCGGAGCGCGTCCAGATCGGCGAGATCGAGTTCCTCGCGGTGTGCGCCCCGGTCTTCCAGAACGACGTCTGCGACCTTGTCGCCGCGGGGTCCCCAAGCGGGGTCGTGGCGGCCTGGGGGTACGCGGACGGTCGCTACAAGGTTTCGCTCCGGAGGCGGGGCGATTTACAGATCGACGTCTCGGAAATTGCTCGGAAGTTCGGCGGGGGCGGGCACCCGGGCGCGGCCGGGTTCGAGTGCGCGCGGCTCCCGTGGGGTCGTCGTAGAGAAGTGAACGAGAAAGGAAAAGGAGAACGAACATGAAGACGAAGACGAGCAAGAAGTCGGTCGCGGTCAAGGGGCCCACCAAGGTGCAGCGGGACGGCAAGAAGGCGGTGCTGAAGGAGGCGAAGGCGTACCTCGCCGGCCTCGCGAAGTTCCAGAAGAAGGCGCTCACGATCCTCGACAAGCTCGAGAACTCCGACGCCTGCGACCGGAAGTTCGCGGAGAAGGTCGCCGGGATGGCAGACACCCTCCACGACGAGCACGCGCAGTTCGGCTGCAACATCGCCGGCGTCACGGGCGAGTGGCTGGTGATGTTCGAGGATCTCAACCCGTCGTCGTTCTGATCGGTTCGACGCGGTGTTCGGGATCCACTACGAGGTCTTCTCGCCGGGCGCGTTGCCGTATACCTGCGTGATCGGAGTGCGTGGCGCGCTTGCGTGGGAGAACTTCCCGAACGAGCGGCAGCACGTCCTCGCCTTTACTGAGCGTGGGGTGGTCGTTGGCGTTCTCGCTGCTGTCCACCGGGGGGACGCGGCCTACGTCGGCGCGGTGTGGGTCGCGGCGCGGTACCGGCGGCGGGGCATCGCCTCGCGGATGCTCCGGCTGACCGGGGCCTCGCGCTTCGTCGCCGACGCCGTCACGAGCGAGGGCCACACGTTTTTGCGGACTGCCTCGCGTAAGGTCATTCCCGGACTCGTGCAGGATGCCCGGACGTCGCGGGAGCGCGCGCGGGGTGCGGAGATGGCGGCGTGAAGAGGTACCGGATGAAACAGCCCGCGTCGAAGTCGACCACGCTCACGATCCGCATCGATCGCGGTCTGAAGCGCGACCTCGAGGCCGCCGCCCGCCTCGCCGACCAGTCGGTGACGGATTTCGTCGCGCGGTCGGTGAAGCAGCGGATCGCGAAGCAGTGCCCGCGCTGCGGTCGGGACGGGGAGTGCTCGCCACCTTTTCGACACGCGAACACCCGCAGGGCGCGGCGAGTGCGCGAACCGATCGCAGGCGGTGGTGTGAACGCGTTCGACCTCGGCACCTCGACGGAGGATGTTTAGATGGATTTCTCGCGCGAAAGCATCGGCTCGAAACTTTACAAGGCGCTGCTGGGCGAACGCATCGAAACGGTGCAGCAAGTATGGGATGACGTGCCAGAGCCGGAACGAGAAGTCTATCGTCATGCGGCTGAAATCTTCGCTGGTGATGTTGTTATTCTTTCCATGTCCGCCAACGTGATCGCGCTTGGCAGGATCGCAAGGGCGTGGAGCAGCGTGCGTGAACGAATGCCGGATGACGCGCGCCAGGGGGACGATGTGGCCGTGCTTGATTTTATCGCCAAGGCAATCGGCGGCGAATAGGCGGAGGTCGCCCCCGATGACTCGCGCGCTCGATCTCCTTTCCGAACCTGGCCGAGGCGTCCTCGGGGTACGATCGCCTGCTCCGGCGGTCCGCATCGCACACTCCCTCGACGAGGTCGAGGCGCTCGGGGGCTACCGGATCCTCTACTCCGACTTCCACGGCGAGTATAAAAACGGCGGGCGCGGCGCGGTCGACTACGCGACCCTCTCGGAGAGCGCGCTCGCGAAGCTCCCCCTCCGCCGCTTGGGGGCCGCCGACTCGGTCCTCTTCGAGTGGGCGACGTGGCCGAACCTCGAGGTCGCGCTCGCGCTCATGCGGGCCTGGGGTTATACCTTCAAAACCTGCGCCTTCCTTTGGGTCAAGCACTACTCGAAGAAGGGGCAGATGACCGAGCAGCCGTTCACGGGCGGTGGTTTCTGGACCCGCGCGAACACCGAGATGGTGCTCCTCGGGGTCCGCGGCGACCTCCGGCGCATCGACAAGTCCGTCCACCAGCTCGTCGAGACCTGGGTCGAGGAGGACCGGGCGGGCGCGGAGCCGGGCGAGGACCGGGTCCTCCGCGCTCCACACCCGAAGGTCGAGGTCGGTGGGAAATTGAAGATCCGGCACAGCGCGAAGCCGCCGGAGGTCCGCGACCGGATCGTAAAGCTCATGGGCGACCTCCCGCGGATCGAGCTGTTCGCGAGGGAGCGCGCCCCCGGCTGGGACGCGTGCGGGGACGACCCGCGGCTCGGGGGATCGGACGTCGCGCTGGAGGTGGTCGCGTGATTACATTTTCGATTTATCGCGATACGGTCGCGGCGACCGTTGACGTCCTCGGGCGCGTTGGCGTGGGCGGGCTTGTCGCACGCCTCACCTCGGCGTGCGGCTGTCAGATCGTCGGTTACCAACTGTACCCGTGCGGGGTGCATTACGATGACTTCGCCGCTGGCAGTTGGTGGTATGTCGCTGGCGATCGGTTCGAGATCGGAAAGGCGGTCGATTAGTGATCGTGCACGACCTCAAGGTGTGGCCTGCGTACTTCGAGAAGATCATCTTGAACGAGAAGACGTTCGAGCTGCGGAAGGATGACTGCGGGTTCAAGGTCGGGGACCGCCTCCGCCTCCGCGAGTGGGACCCGAGGGTCGGTGCGCAAGATGGTGCCTACACCGGCCGCGAGGTCTTCCGTGACGTGACGTACATGCTTCGCGGGCCGAGTTCCTACCTCGCGGAGGGGTACTGCGCGCTCGGGATCCGACCGCCTGAGACGCGAGAGGAGCGGCGGGAGCATCTTCTCCAGCTCCTCGCGGAGACGGTTGGGCCGCCGATCGCCCTCCGCGACCCCGAGGGCGTCGGCTTCGTTTCGATCTTCTCGCGGGACCCGATCCAGTTCGGGGCGAGCGCGAACGTCGTTGCGCGGGTCCAGGTGTCGTTCCGGCCGCGCCGCCTCGTCATCCTCGAGCCCCGCTTCGAGGTCGTCGAAAACGAGCTGATCGAGGAGCACGCTGACTTCATCCGAAAGCCGCCCCGGTGGAAGTTCTGGCGCGATCCGGTCGTCGAGCGCCACCTGACTTCGCAGCGAACCGTGCAGCACCGGAGGTTCATCGAGGTGCCGCGCGGGGTGTGGGACGTGCACGGGGTTTATTGCGGGTCGAGGCCGCAGTTCTTGAGCAGCGACCCGATCCGCGGGGACGCGTTCGCTCCGGACGGCGCGCTCGATTTTGACGGGCTCCGGTGCGAGGTGGGAATGGAGATCAACGTCCAGGTGAGGTGCGCGGCCCCGGACCTCGTCGGCGGTTCTCAGCACGGCGAGTTCCCGTTCCGCGCGGTTCTCCTCGGGATGATCGAGCACCCGCTCCGCGAGTCCGCCCCGCTATTCTCCGACGACGAGAACTTGAACGACCTCGTCGAGCGCGTGCGCGCCCTCGTCGTGGGTGGGCAACTCTCGGCGAATCCGTCCGACGAGGAGCGCATCTCCTGGGCCGCGGGGCAGCTCGCGCTCTCGCGCCCGGACATCACGATCGAGCAGGCGCGGGAAATCGCGCGACGCGCGGTCGAGGAGGAGAAGTAGATGGAACGCGGACACGAGATCAAGGTGCTCGACCACGGCTACGTTCGCTACGTCGACAGCATGGGGACCGACGAGTCGGTCGTCGAGGCCGCGCGCATGTCGACGGGGCGCGGGTTCGTGTCGTGGGAGCCGTACCGGCGGTGCAAGAAGTGCGACGGTGTTCGCGCGGCGACGTTTACCGTCGAGGATGTATTTTTGGAATCCGGTCGTGGTGGTTCGAAAGACTGCGAGCACGACTGGCAGGACTTCCCGCGCGGCGACCTCGGCATCCTCGACTTCATGTACCGCAACCGCCACGCGACGCCGTTCGAGTTCTGCGAGCTGCACATCGAGGTGCAGGCGCCGCTCATGGTGTTCCGCGAGTGGCACCGGCACCGGACGCAGTCCTACAGCGAGTTCTCGGCGCGTTACTCGCAGATGCCCGATCTCCACTACCTTCCGACGCTCGATCGTTTTCAGCGGCAATCCTCAACAAACCGACAAGGTAGTGCGGAGACGATTCCGCAAGGGGATGCGGCGGCGATGCGTGACGGATTGCGGCGGCAGCAGGAGTCGATTTATCGCGACTACGACGCCGACGTTCGCTACGGGCTCACCAAGGAGGTCGCGCGGCTCAATACGCCGGTCTCGCGTTATTCGAAGATGCGCGCGAAAACCGATCTCCGGAACTGGCTTGCGTTCCTTTTGTTGCGCATGTCCCCGAACGCGCAGTGGGAGATCCGTCAGTACGCGAACGCCGTCGTCGAGATCGTCAAGGCGATCTGGCCCCGCACCTACGAGCTGTTCGAGGAGCACGACCTTTGCGGGGTCCGTCTGTCACGGTCGGAGGTCGCGCTGCTCCGTCGGATGTTAGATACGACGGGTGACTTCTCGATCTCCAGCGATCCTGGTGTCGTGACACTGCTCGCGCGGCTGGTGCGCGCGTGATGACTGATCGGATGACGCGGGAAGATGTCGAGCGCGGGCTCCGGAACCTCGGGATCGATCCGACCTGCGGAGGCTGCATGGCGGTCTTCTACACCGGGATCGGGGCTTCCCACACGTGTCCCGACCGTGTTTCGGGAGCGCGCCTCGCACCGTCCGCGATCATCGTCCGCGACGGCTGCGTATTGCTCGCCCGGAGACCCGAGGGAAAGAGTTTCGCCGGGTTGTGGGAGACGCCCGGTGGGAAGGCCGAGGAGGGTGAGGACGCGCGCGCGACGCTCGCCCGGGAGCTGCGCGAGGAGCTTGGTTGCGAGTCCGTGATCGGCGAGGGAGTTGCGGAGGCGTGGCTGTCGCCGCCCGTCACGTCGCAGTGCTACCGCATCCCGTTCTACGTCTGCACGCTCCTCGGGGAGCCGCGCCCGCTCGTCGCGTCGGAACTCCGGTGGTGCACTGCGGAGGAGGCGGTCGCGCTCCCGCTGACGCCCGCGAGCGCGCACGTCGTCGAGCGGGGGGTCGTGGCGCGGGTGCTCGCGACCCTCCTGCGCCGATTTCGCGACAGTGCTGCCGACGCGCTCGCCGATGAGGTCGCGGTGCTCATCCGACGCGGTGTGGTTGACTCACACAGTCCTGCGGCAGACGCGCTCCTCGATTATTGTGATTCATCGACGCTGCCGCGCGGCATCTACCTGTCGCGGTCGGAGGCACGCGAGGTCGCCGTCGCACTCTTTAGGTCGGATTCCGGCAGCCTCGATCCGGACGGGTTGGGGAAGAGGTTGCGGGATTTGCTGTGAACACTCAGAGAACAACTGTCCCCGTGACGTCGCGCGCGAGGTCCGTCCTGCATTTCGCGGTCGTGATCCTACTGCTGCTCGCCATCGTCGCGGGTGGTGTCCTGTGCTTCGCGGGCATCTTCTCGCACCCTCTCCAGTTCGATCTCGCGATCGGCGGGTCTCTGCTCATGCTCGCCGCGAAGCTCGTCGACCTCGCGATCGGGGCGTCTGCGCCTGAAAAGAAGGTTCCGTGAGTTGCGACGACCCCGTCCGCCGCCAGTTCCTCGACGACGCCTGGCGCCGCGCCGCCGGCCGCCCCGAGCGCGCCGACCCGGGCGCCCGCGCTTCGGTCGACGAGCTGTCGCGCTCCGAGTGGTCCCCCGAGTTCGAGGCTGCGATGCGCCGCCGCCTGATTTTCGGCGCCTACCGCTACGGATGTCTCGGCGCGCCCGGGAAGCCGAGGTACGACCGCGTCGCCTCGATCCGGAAGCGCCTCGCGCTCTACGAGGAGTCGGGGAACCTGGAGCTGCTCGTCAACTGCGCGAACCTGCTCCTCCTCGAGTTCGTCGAGGGCGACCACCCGAAGAAGCACTTCGCCGCCTCGGACGACGGCGAGCACGTGGGAGAGAGAAAATGACGCGGTCTGTGGACGAGGTGGGGATGGAGTTTCCCGTCACCGACGAGAACCGGGAATCCACAGGGAGGCGTTCGTGGCCTCCCGGGGCGCGGCTCGAGCGCGTTCGTGTTTTCCCCGACCCCCCCGACGCGCTCGCGCAGTCGACCGTGGCGCCGGTCCTCACCGCGGTGGCCTACCGGCTCCGGAACCATCTTCAAAGGGAATTGGGGCAGCTCCGGCGCCTTCTCGACGGGGCCGACCTCTCGGACCCCGCGCTCCGCCGGAAGGTGCGCCTCCGGGTGGCGGCGATGGTCGAGGCGTGTGTTGACGGTGAGAGGGACTTCGAGGAGAGAAAAAACACATGACCCTGCACTGCTGCGTGTGGCGTGCTGAGGGGAGCATCGCCGTCCTCCTTTGCGGGGACCGCGCGGTCTTCCTGTACGGCATTTCGAGCGCTTGTCGCGAGGGCCTCCGCCTCCTCGGGCTCGGTAAGTTGGAGGTCGTCGCGCAGACCGACGGGATCCACCTGAGCGTCCTCGACGAGCAGGTCGCGGAGTGGTCCGTGTCGCCGGTTGTTGTCCTCGGCGACCGCATCTCTATTCGAACACGGAACGGTTTCGAGTTCGGTCCGGACCCGCGCGAGGGCGGTGCCGGGTGAGCGCGCCCCCCTTCGCCTTCGGGAGCGACATCTACCCCGGCCTCGCGAAGCTCATCGAAGAGGCCGGCGAGGTGCAGCAGGTCGCCGGGAAACTCGTGATGACGGGCGGCCGGGTGGAGCACTGGGACGGTACGGACCTCCGCGCACGTCTCCAGGAGGAAATCGCGGACCTCATGGCCGCTTGCCGGTTCGTTGCGGAGGCGGCGGGACTCGTGACCGCGTCGATTGCCGATCGGTCGCTGAGGAAGCTCCGGCAGTTTCGAGAATGGCATCAGGGAGCGGCACCGGGTCCGTTGTTGAACTTCGCGAAGTCGTTCTGCTGCTGGCTCGACGTGGACCACGATCATCCGAAACTCTTCGGGGAGGCGATCTTGCCGCGAGATGACGACGGCATGGGTTTCGCGCTCGACCTCGACAGTTTGAAGGGGAAGTACGTCCGCATCACGATTGAAGTTGTCGAGGAAGACAGGAAGCCGTGAGCACACTCGTTCTGGTGCGGAAGTGCTGTGAACGCCGCGGTTTCGACCGCATGGTGGTGCCCTTCGAGAAGCACGTCGCCTGTCACTTCTGCGGCTGGACCTTCTACGATGTGAAGTGGTCGACCGCGTGCCCGTGCGGGTCCGGGAAGCAGGTCCCGATCTGCCTCACGTGCTGTCAGGTGTCCGGGATCGAGGATGTCCGCGCGATCTCGCGCCCGGTCAAGTGATGAGGCAAAAGAAGGTGTGCCCCCGGTGCCTCGTCACGAAGTCCCACGGCGAGTTCCACCGCGATCGGAGCCGGAGTGGGGGGCGGTCTGTTTACTGCAAGGACTGCTTCAACAAGAACACCCGAGCGCTGCGGAAGGCTGCACGGTTATTCAACGAGGTCCTGGCGAGGCAGGGGGGTGTCTGCGCTGTTTGCGAACAGGAGGAGCAGCACCGCGGTGCGGGGGGGTGCCCGCGACGGCTCGGTATCGACCTCGATCGCGCAACGGGCGGGGTCCGCGGCCTGCTGTGTCACCGCTGCAGTCGGATTGCGGCTCTGCTGGAGGCCGCTGGGCCCATCGTGGCTGGGCGCCTGGTCGAGTATGTGCGCGGGCGCGGGGTGTGAAAGTCGTTTTCGGCTTGACAGGGGTGAAAGTTCGCGGTAGCTTTCCCCGGAAAACAGGGAGGTTCAACATGGCGAAGAAGAAGGTGAAGGTCGAGAAGGCGCGGGGGAAGGAGGTCGTCGACGGGTCCGCGTCGAAGCGCGGCGACAAGTTCACGTCGAAGTACGACGTTTCTTCGGCGACGATCTACAAGAAGGATCCGGGCCCGGGCATCCTCCGCATCCCGCCTCCCGGGCATGTCCTCTACGACTCCGAGGCCCCGATCGCGGCCGACCTGCTCATGGTCAAGGAGATCGATGAGCAGGGCGAGATGAAGGATCCGGTCGAGGTGTGGACGGATCCGGACAACGATACCCTTTGGGTTCTCGACGGGCGTAGCCGCCTCCTCGCTGTTCGCGAGGTGAACCGGATCCGCGCGCGTGAGGGGCGTGTGCCCGTACTCCTCTACCTCGTCCCGTTCGCGAGCCGCGAGGAGCGCGACGCGGTGCGGCGGATGAAGATCAAGAACTACCACCGCCGCATCCCGAAGCCGTCGACCTACGCGGTCGACCTCTTCGCGCTCCGGAAGCGGGGGTATACCTGGGACGACTGTCTGCACATCCTCCACGTCGAGAAGGTCGACAACGCCGAGAAGTGGGGCCGCCGCCGCATCCCGCTCGCGCACTGCGTCCCCGCCGTGCGCCGGGCAGTCGACGAGGGCGAGATCCCGCTCTCGATGGCGCGGAAGTTCGGCGGCGGGAAGGAGGACGGCTCCGCGCGCCTCGGCGACCGCGAGCAGGAGGAGAAGCTCCGGGCGTACCTCGCCGAGCGCGCGGCCCCGAAGCCGCCCCCGTCCGCGTCGGCGGTGACGCCCCGGGGGCGCGAGCGCTTGGCCGCCGCGCTCTCGAACGGGCAGGTGTCCGCGCTCCGCGCCGGGGACCGGGAGGCCGCCGAGGTCTGCCGCGCCCTCATGGCCCGGCTCTACGGCGGGGTCCCGGGCGCGCTCGCCCGGTGGCCGTCCCTCTCGGAGCTGGTCGAGCGCGCGGTCTCGCCGCCCCCGTCGATGCCGGCGGAGCGCGCGGACCTCGACCAGCTCGACGGGGGGTGATACGATTCCTGCAAGCGGAGGTTCGGTTATGGCGCGCGTGAGGCGATCCTATAGCGGTGAAGGAGTAGTCGATGCCGATGCGAACATCCAGTTCGGTGTCGAGCACTTTGAGCCCGGAACGGGAGTCCCGGGCCACCCCGAGACGCAGGTTCGCTACATCGGAGTCGAGCGGGATTTTGATGTCGAGCGCCTGGTGATCGAAGTTGACGACCCAGCCCACTACGAGGTGATGCGCGTGGGGAATGTGTTCTGTGGGGCGGAACCGGTCTTTCGCCTTCGAGAATCGATGCTCGCGCGCTGGTTCGCCCCGGACGCGGATCCGGTCCAGCTCTCCGGTCGCTGCCCGAAGGGTTTTCCGGTCGGTGTTCCGATCGTGACAACATCCCCCTCCCCGATCCGTTTTCGTGCTCGGGTTGAGGGCCGGGAAGATGACGAAGCGCCGACCGATACCCTCTCCCCGCACGAGATCGGCGATGGCGCGCGGACGGATCGCGAG
>ERZ1292625.2792-Hain-H41-01um-R1-2792-length-15301-cov-11_pt1 | contig 15301 bp, 16 predicted proteins | sample MGYA00564400_ERZ1292625 | MGnify/ENA primary metagenome ERZ1292625 (study PRJEB36523, sample SAMEA6512639) | groundwater metagenome | collected 2019-01-08 | study: AquaDiva: Metagenomics assemblies of 32 groundwater samples | reverse complement strand
TTAATTTAAAAAAATACCGCGCAAGTAACACGCGGTATTTTTTATTTTTGCAGCGCCACGGAGAATCGAACTCCGATTGACGGCTTGAAAAGCCGCTGTCCTAACCGTTAGACGATGGCGCCAATTTCTATTATCTTGCTCACATAATATACCAGATTATTAAGAATTATTAAACTCATTGCTAAATAAATACGATCGTTGTAATATAGCAAGATGAATACAAAAGGTGCTTCTGTCGCAAAAACTATTTTGGCCATGATGTGGGAACTGCCCGCTATCACGGTGAATTCTTTCTTTCCGCATAAATACGCCCGGAAATATTGCTATGGCAAAAATAAAAATACCATCCAAACTTCTCTTGGTCGATTGTGTAAAAATGGCTTAGTCAAGAAAAACAAAGACATCTTTACGCTTACTCCTAAAGGCGCGAAAGAATCTTTTATGGCATTTATTAACGCGGAAGCTCACACTTATACGGTTCAAGATAAAGTTTGGGATGGTAAATGGAGAATTATTTTTTTTGATATTCCGGAAACAAAGAGAAAGCATAGGGACTATTTGCGTTTCATAATAAGGACTATTGGATTTAGAGAGTTTCAAAAGAGCATCTGGGTCTATCCATATAAAATACCCTCTTTTCTTGAAGATATATTGGATGAAGAGAATATAAAAAAATATACCCGTTTTATAACCACAGAAAGTATCGACCGAGATGGAGATATTAGAAAAATGTTTAGATTAAATTAATAAATCTATTGCTAAATTGATACGATCGTATTTATTTAGCAAATAAATACAGTGCATGATTTGTGATAACATAGACCATATGATCATTCTGGGGATCGAGACCTCGTGCGACGAAACGGCAGTGGCGGTACTGGATATCGGTGGTCCGGAAGATATTAAAATTCGAGCCAATATCGTTTCGTCCCAAATAAAACTCCATGCCGAATTCGGCGGGGTGGTGCCAAATCTTGCCGCCCGCGAACACGTGAAAAACATTTCTCACGTCTTTGAAACGGCACTAAAAACCGCGGGTATCAGGAATCTTTCCGCCAAAGGCGGATCCGCCTTCGGCGAAGAAAAAGAAATTGACCTTATTGCCGTTACTCACGGCCCCGGACTTGGGCCGGCCCTATTGGTTGGCATTGCTTTTGCCAAGACTATTGCCATGACTTACGACAAACCACTTGTCGGAACAAGTCATTTAAAAGGTCACATCTACTCCAACTGGCTACCATCAATCGGAGAAATTCCAAGTACCAAATCCCAAATTCCAAAGACAAATCTATTCCCAGCAATGAATCTGATTGTTTCCGGCGGACACACTGAACTTGTTTTGATGCGAGATTATGAAGACTTTCAATTGATTGGCGAAACGATGGATGATGCCGTTGGCGAAGCCTTTGATAAAGTCGCCCGCTTGTTGGGTTTAGGTTATCCCGGTGGTCCGGAGATTTCCAGAATTGCTGAAAAGGGCAACAGAAACCGATTTCCTCTTCCCCGCCCCATGCTTCATTCCAAGAATTCTAATTTTAGTTTTTCGGGATTAAAAACGGCCGTACTTTATTTACTTCGAGATTTAAAAGAAAAAGATACGAAAATTAACGGCCAAACAAAAGCTGATATCGCCGCGTCATTTCAAGAAGCGGCCATTGATGTGCTCGTTCGAAAAACTATTCAGGCGGCCCGAGATAATAATGTTTCAGCCATTATGCTTTCGGGTGGCGTATCGGCTAATACACTTTTGCGCAATTGTCTTCGAACCGCAACAGAAAAAGAGGACCTCGTTTTTTCCTGTCCGCCTCTCGCTTATACCGGCGACAACGCAACCATGATTGCTTTGGCCGGCTATTTTGCTTATCAAAATAATTCTACCAACGCCTCATGGCAATTAGTCAACATGCAACCCAACCTCGGCTTCAACAGATAGAATTAAGAAGCAAGAATTACGAATTAAGATAAAACATTGAGAAAAAGGCATTAAAAAGTTATACTCGAACTACTATGCCTGAAGAGTTGCCTAAAACTTACAATTCGACCGAAGTGGAAGACAAAATCTACAAACGCTGGGAAGACAGCGGCTTTTTCAACCCCGACAATTTGCCCGGCGAAAGAACAGAACCATATTCGATTGTTCTTCCCCCGCCAAACGTAACGGGCATTCTTCATATGGGCAGCGCCCTAATGCTTGCTATCGAAGACGTCCTTATCCGCTATGCCCGCATGAACAATAAAAAAGCTTTATGGATTCCCGGAACCGATTCGGCGGCGATTGCTACTCAGGCTCGTGTTGAAAAAGATATTTCAAAGAAAGAGAGCAAGAATCGCCACGATTTGGGAAGAGAAGAACTTTTAAAGCGAATCGACCGGTTTGTCGAAGAAAACAAGGCAACCATATTAAGCCAGATCAGAGCGATGGGAGCATCGGTTGATTGGAGCCGTTATGCCTATACCATGGACGGCATTCGTTATCGAGCAGTCATGGCAGCATTCATCCGAATGTACGAAGAAGGACTAATTTATCGAGGCAATCGTATTGTGAACTGGGACCCGAAAGGTCAGACCACCATCTCCGACGACGAAATCGTTTATGAAGAACGCAAAACAAAACTATATACTTTCAGATACTCAAAGGACTTTCCTGTCTCAATCGCCACCACCCGCCCTGAAACAAAAGTCGGCGACACGGCCGTAGCGGTCCATCCCGATGATGCGCGCTACAAAAAATATGTCGGAAAAGAATACGACCTTGAGTTTGCCGGAGTTTCCATTCATATAAAAATAATCGCGGATAAATCAGTGGACCCCGAATTCGGCACGGGCGCTTTGGGCGTAACTCCCGCCCATTCAACGATTGACTGGGAAATAGCGGAACGCCACGACTTATCCAAAAAACAGGTTATAAACGAGTATGGCCGAATGACGGTTGGTGGAGAGAATTTGCTGGACAAAAAAGTGACAGAAGCAAGAGAGTTTGTTGTTCAATGGTTAAAAGAGAATGGTCTTCTGGAAAAAGAGGAGGAAATAATTCAAAACATCAGTACGGCTCAAAGAACGGGTGGCATTATTGAGCCCCTGCCAAAATTACAGTGGTTTGTGAATGTAACCAAAAAAATCCATGGTCGAAATAAAACACTTAAAGACATTATGCGCGATCCAGTTGCTAGTGGAGAAATTAAAATAATTCCGGAGCATTCCACAAAAACATATTTCCATTGGATTGATAACCTTAGAGATTGGTGTATCAGCCGCCAAATTTGGTTTGGTCACCGAGTCCCTATCTGGTATCGTGACCAAGAAATCAAATGCAGTATAGAAAAACCGGCCGGCGAAGGTTGGGAGCAGGATCCTGACGTATTAGATACTTGGTTTTCTTCCGCTCTTTGGACATTTTCTACTCTTGGCTGGCCAGACCAGACGAACGATCTTGCCACATATCACCCCACCACAATTCTAGAAACCGGATATGATATTTTATTTTTCTGGGTTGCCAGAATGATTATGATGAGCGGTTTTCACCTCAAACAGGTTCCATTCAAAACAGTATATCTACATGGATTGGTGCGGGATGAGAAAGGAAGAAAGATTTCAAAATCATTAGGCAATAATATCGACCCGCTCAAAATGATAGGTAAATACGGGGCCGATGCGGTTCGGATGTCGCTGATTATAGGTACCACTGCCGGCACAGACAGTAAGTTATCGGAACCAAAAATAAGGGGGTATCGAAATTTCTCGAACAAATTATGGAACATCGCTCGCTTTATCCTTATGAGCATTCCCGATTCGACGGAATTTCAAAAATCGCTCCTCACAACGGAAGACCAGAAATTAATAGACGACTTGGCCGTTGTTTCTCAAGATATTACCAAAGATATGGAAGAATTTCGTTTTTATATGGCCGGAGAAAAAATATATCACTATATCTGGCACGCTTTCGCCGATAAAATCATCGAAGAATCAAAGGTTAAGCTCACCAGTGAAGACCCGGCAATTAAAGCGTCGGCCCAACGGATGCTTTTGGAAATTTTGGTCACCTGTCTTAAGCTCCTGCACCCGTTCATGCCTTTTATCACCGAAGAAATTTACTCAAAACTTCAAATCCCCGACAAACAGCTACTCATGGTTGAAAAGTGGCCCGAGTAACGCTCGCCACTTCGATATAAAAAACTTATAATATAGTGATGTCTCCTGTAACTGCCGGATTACTGGTCGCGCTCGGTCTCCTGCCCAGTCTCGTCTGGATGTTTTTCTTTTACCACCAGGATTGTCATCCAGAACCAAAATATCTCATCACTAAAACTTTTCTGATGGGGATTATCATCTCTCCTGTCGCGGTACTTCTCCAAATAGGCTTCAATCAGGTCGGTTATTGGACCCCGCTCAATGCTCTGATTGCCCAAGGATCACTCTTTTTCCTGTGGGCGGCTTTCATTGAAGAATTCATTAAATACTATGCCGTTCGAATTATTGCCCTTACCGATTCGGCTTTTGACGAGCCGGTGGACGCCATGGTGTACATGATAATAACCGGTCTTGGGTTCGCGGCTATTGAAAATATCCTCGTCCTCTTTCGCACCATTCCCGACGGCATTCAAACAACTCTCACTATCTGGGCCTTGCGCTCGCTGGGCGCGACCCTTCTTCATGCCTTATCCTCCGGAATTGTCGGCTATTTCCTGGCTTTATCCTGGTTCTTTCAAAATCATCGCAAAAAATTAATTATTGTCGGACTCTTGATTGCGACCCTATTTCACTTCACATTTAATATCTTCCTTGCCAGCACTGACAACCAACTTCATGGACTCCTGTTGTCGGTCGGCCTCCTGTGTGTGATGGCATTTCTTGTTTTCTTATTATTTGATAAAATAAAGAAAAGATCCCAAGGCTACATTCCCCGCCTTTCCGTGGCAACCGAAAAAGAAATCTCCATCACCTAATCCCGCTTTCTATCCATGCAAGACTTTTTTTCCGACAATAATCAAAATTCTGACTACCCTGTCTCACTAACAGCCAGTAAGAAAGCTGCCCCGTCAAAAGACGAGGGCCATTTGACGGTTGACGTTTATCAAACTGACGATGATATAGTTATTCGTTCAACTATTGCCGGAGCTAAAATTGAAGATATTGATATTCAAGTTACCAAAGATATGATTACCATCAAAGGCGTCCGTAAAGCCGAAGAGCAGGTTAGCGCTGAAGGTTTTTTCCATCGTGAACTTTACTGGGGCGCGTTTTCGCGAGCCGTTATTCTTCCGGTTGATGTCGATCCCGAAAGCGCCAAGGCCAGCTACAAAAACGGCATTCTAACTATTCGCCTCCCAAAACTGGAGAAAAACCGGACTAAAAAACTTAAAATATCCGGTTGACCCAGTAATACAACCCCGACCAGTTATTCGCTTGCGAATAACAAAGCTGGAAGCAAGTCGAGGTTGATATGCTGGGCTGATTTCTCTCATGTTTCGCCCATCTTTTTTCCGAACCCTTGTCTCCCGGCTTATTATCGCCGGGGTTATTGTTCTCGTCGCGTTTTCGCTTGGTGTTATTGTATATTTTCGCACTCTTTCTTCGCCACCGCCAACACCAGTTAAAAACATGGCGTCGCTTATTAATCAAGCCTCGAGTCACGACACGTCTATAATAGTTGGCAATAAGAAATTTATTATCAAAAAGGGAGAAATTACCAACTGGACAGAATCATATACCCGCGATTACACGGGCCAAAAAGACATCCGCTTTACCAACGACTTGGATGATTATGTTATTGATTTAGCCAATAAAACAAGCCGTGCCCCCATTGATGCCAAGTTTACCATCGAAAATGGCGTAGCTGTTATTTTGACGCCCGCTCAAAATGGCCAGGAACTTAACATTCCTAAAACCGTGATTGCACTTGAGCAAGGTTTCCTCGCTAATAAATCGGAGATTGCTCTTGCGCTAGAGACGACTGAACCGGCCATAACGGCTGAAAAAATAAACTCGCTCGGTATCAGCGACCGTCTCGCCGTCGGCGAATCAAATTTTACCGGCTCAACCCTGGCCCGCATCCAAAATATTAAAGTTGCTTCCAAAATATATAATGGCTACATTGTCAAACCAAATGAAACATTCTCTTTTAATACTGTTCTGGGTGATGTGACAGCATCTCAAGGCTATGCGCCGGAAAAAGTAATCAAAGACGGCAAGATTGAATACGAATACGGCGGAGGCATCTGCCAAGTATCAACTACGCTCTTTCGGGCGGCCATTATGGCCGGCTTCCCTATCGTGGAGCGCAAGCCTCATGCTTTTCCCGTTAATTACTATGAACCTCAAGGCTTTGACGCCACCATTTATCCCGGCTCAAGCGATTTGAGATTCATTAACAACACATCTGGTCCAGTGCTCGTTCAAACTCATATCATGGGCAAGAATTTAATATTTGAAATATATGGCAAAAGCGACGGCCGAGTTGTCACTATGACCGGACCTTTTCAATACGACATCCAGCCCGACGGCGCCATGAAAGCATATTTCACTCGGACCATCAATTTTGCCAACGGTGCCAGCACCAGTAAAACATTTTATTCAGACTACAAATCACCAAGTCTGTACCCAACGGACCCGAATCCTTACCAATAAACTAAAGACCCCGCCTCGGCGGGGTCTTTAGTTTATTGGTGGGCGAGGTGGGATTTGAACCCACAATCCTTTCGGAACGGCGTCCTAAGCGCCGCGCGTATCCCAGTTCCGCCACTCGCCCATTAAACTTTTTGCAATTTCAAATTTTCTCGTTAAGCAAATGCAATCTTTGTCTTTATATAAAAACCTTAACAACTTCATTGAATCTGATTTTCCATATGACAATAGGAAAATATCTTTTGATTTACATATCCAGCCACCCTTAATCTTAGTGGTGCTTTCTATCCTTAATTTTATCCATTCTAGAAAGTTCCGACTAGCAGAAACCAACCTCACTCGTAATTGTGGATATTTGCTTTCTGGATGTTTAAAAGACCCAATACTCCCATCCCCATCAATACAGCCTCTCAAAAAATCACTAGAGAACTCTTCTGGAATATCCAGAGAATCTAGTGTTTTTGACTTTTTTGGACTCAGACCAATAGACAATAAAAATTGATAGAAATTAATATCTCCTACTTGGACCCTAAAATACTGTTTCCTTTGATAATCGTCCCTACCTCGATATTTTATTCCTATTTTATTATCAATTCCTAAGCACTCTCTAAACTTACTAACCAGCTCTTTATCTTTGGAAGTAAAGTCTATGTGTCTTTCATCTTTAGACAAGTTCCCATCTGTGGCTAAGAGTCCCATAGCATAAGCAAATTTAGAACTCCACTTTATTTTAATCTTAGATAATCTTTTCATGCATTAATTATACTAAGGTTCTTGGTGTCTGCCAAGGGCTCCATCCACGATATCTTTTCATAAAGATACTTGGTAATACTACCGATTTTTTGAGATTTTTTCAAAGCCGACGCTTTGGTTCCCGGAGTGGGTATCCCAACACTCCTTGAGAACTCTGTCGGCTCCCCGACAGCACGCTCCGACAGAATCGTCGGAGTAGCTCGTCGGGGCCATAAATCTAAAATCCGTCCCGCTAAGCGGGACGGATTTTAGATTTATGCATGCGTAACTTACTAGCTGAAGAAAGAGCGAGTCACAAAACCGGCAACGGTCTGTAAGATGACACCGACAGCCAACACGATTGCCGCGCCAATAATACCGTTCCTGATAATCGCTTTTGCCGCTTTCGAATCATCCGGCGCAAGCATCCAACGAATACCGCCGTAAACAATCATGATCACCGCGATAACCATACTAACGACAATCAAAAATTGGGCCACTGTCTGGATGCGATCTTGAATTTCCGAAAGCGTAACCGGAGCTCCCATCACGGGGAGGCCGGCGGGCGCCAACGCAAACCCCGCGTATGCTAATTTTTGTAGTCTATTCATAGCCACCCCCTTTCATAATTGACTTACAACCTACAACTAACAACCCACGACAAAAAACGTCTGATCGATTCCGAGTTGTAGATTGTAGGTTGTAGGTTGTTAGTATAGGCATATTCCCAAAATACTAATCTGACAAAAGAACGAACGATCTACCAGCGCGGCCACGGTATTAATAATCACCCCCGTCGCCAGAACCACTCCTGCGCCAATCGCGGCATGCTTTAAGCGCAATAGCCCTTTTGAAAACTTGGCCGGATCGTCTTGAGCCATCATCGTCATTATACCACTCAAGACAATAAAAATCACGGCGCAAACCATGCTCATCGCGATCATAAATCGAGCGATAATACCAACGATACCACTGACATCGTCTATCGTAATGGCGCTACCGGGGGGCAGTTCCGCTTGCACTAACAAAGGTAGAGCAAGAAAACCAAGGATTACTACATAAGGAATGGCGATTCTGATTTTTGGAATTTGGAATTTGAGCATTGGAAACTGGAAAATGATACCTGATAAATACTGCCTAGTATCCCCCGCAACTTAACGGGATAAACATTGTATATTGGGCCCCTCTAAACGACAGGTTCTGCTGGCCAACTCCTTCAATGGTATTCGCAACCGTAGCGATAATTGTATAAGCGCCCAGAACCACAATCATGCCTACCACGGCATAACCTAGGCTCTTTTTGGCCGATGTGAACTTGGTTTCATTGCTTTGGGAAGCCATCATCTGAAAACCGTACCAGATAATCATCACCACCATAACCACGGTTATAAATCTGGTGCTCCAGCAAGCCAAGCCGGCGATAATTCCAAACAGACTTCCAATTGTAAGATTCACACCCGGAGACCTCGCAAGCCAATCGTCAAAAGATGGTGAACTGGCGGCATCAACTAAAATGGGCACCAGGGACAAAAGCAGTCCCCCAACCCACCCCGATAACCGTGTGAAATATTTTCTCATAGACACAGCGTAATTAATTATTGATATTGGCACAAGCCCTATGATGTCCCTCCAAGTTGAATAATACTGATAATAAGGGTGACAAATCCCTTACCAATGAATATAATCGCCAGACCAAGGATTGTGTACCATAAAATATCCTTTCCTTTTTTAAAGTTTTCCGGCTTCGGGCCGGCCGTAAGCATTAGGAATCCGGCGTACATAATCCAAAGCACCGCTAACGGAACCGCAATATATATAATCCATTGGGTCACGATATTGATGATATCAAACAAATCATTCGGTCCCCCCTTCAGCGGATTGGTGATGTTAAAAGAATATGATTTAGTTGCTGTGCCCGGAATTACTGTGCCACCACCAGGACCCGTTCCTGTTCCACCACTACCAATTTTTAAAGGAACCGGAGAAGACGTTGGGAGAGTAACTAAAAGCGAGTTTCCCCAGCATTCTATTTTTCCTCTTAAATTAACCGTTCCATCACCTTTGGCATCATAGTTATAATTAAAATCGAAATTATAATCACTTGTGAATTGGTCCAGCGCTTTCACTGCAGATGAATAAATTTTACTTCCGGAATCATCTAGTAGAAATAGTTGTACGCCAGTCACACATCTATGAACAAGATAAGCCGGAGAATTGGCATGAAATTTTAACGTCGCAGTTATGGTCGAAGTCTTATTGGCTGGAATTTCTTTCGGCGTAACATGAAAATCGGTTATCTGTACTTCCGGATTAAGATTGGTTATGGAGGTAATCTTTAAATATGGGATACTTCCATTGGTGGTAGAATCAACACTCGCTCCCGCCCCCGATGAATTAGTTTTGGCTATAATATAAAATTGGGCATCAATGAATGCGGTCCAACTTGTATCTGATGGAACCGTCCATTTATAGATTATCGTGGAAGAATTTGATGGAAAAACAGCCTCTACTGTTGCCCGACGAGTATCTGGTGTTGGAAACATTTGATCCCACCAAATTTCAATTGTTACTTTTTGTCCCAAACAATCGTTATTACCATCTATCTTGACTTCGACGACGTCACCAGTATTTGCGGCCGGTTGTCTCCATGTGGCATTGTTTAATAAACAAGCAGCCGCATTAGTTCTGTGGGCAGGAACACCAAAAAACACAGCGACTACTACGAAGATAAGAAGAAAAATTGGCTTATTTATGATTTTCATCAATTTCATTATACTGGATTATTGGAGTTAGGTGGAGCGGGCGGTGTGGGTAAAGACGGAGACAAGGGCATGTTATTGGAGTTATGATGCCTTTTAAACATCCACCAGACAAGACCGACAAGCACCAGTCCCGCCAGAGTGTATAAAATACCAGACAATAGCCCGCTTGAACCGCCGGTTGACGAAGTGGGTGTTGCTGTCGGCAAAGGAGTAACCAAACCTTGTTTGCAATCTTTTGGACAGCTCGATGAATCCTCTCCCCGATCGACATTACAAATACCGTCATCATTACAAAATGAACTGTCGCTGACGGGAATAGTTAAGACCGGCTGATTTTGATTATCATAGAAAATCACCTTTTGACCATCAGCGACATACGGCGCGTTAACAGATATTCCGCCCTTCAAAGCTCCTATGTTATGAGGGTCAAATTGAAATCTTTCCGCAATCTCGCCCATTATGTTTATAACCTCTCCTCGATATGGAAACTGGGTAGTAATCGGGCCCGCGACATAATCGCTGGGAATAACATCATAAACAAATTTAAAGTCTCGGTCTGCCACAAGCTTGCCATTATCATAATAGAGATGGAAAACGTAACTACCAGCATTATAGTCACCGATTTCGGCCGAAACCAAATAACCTAACGCAAACGTAGTAATAAATAATGCCAAAACAATTTTAATAATCTTATTTTGCATCACAACTTAATGCTGATATGTGGACGTGTGTTGCGCCACCACCAACACAATTAACACGCGCGCCAGCAGCATTTTCACATCTTGCTTTGGCGCTTGGAACACCACACGAAACTGCGGCCTGGATAATACTGTCTCCAATCGCATCGTTACCAAAATCAACAGCTAAAGATCCTTGACTACCGGTTTTGCCTCCATAATGACAAGAATTAACAGCATGTGAACATTTGGCAGTGCAGGTTCTTTGACCGCGAGTATAATTGCACAACTCGTAGCTATTATCATAGGTGAACTGACTACCTAAATTCTCCCCGGGTAATTTTGATCGGATACAGCTTAATAAATTATCGAGTTCTGGTGCATTTTTTCTAGGATATGGCTCATTATTACTTGCGGCCAGTTGGGCGGGTTGTGAACACAAACTACCTGTCGTTGGATTTACTTTGATTGTTAGTTGTTTTGTCGCTGATTGCTTCGGCGAGGCAGAGTCCTCAACCTTAACAGTGAAAGTTGCCGTGCCGGCTGCAGTGGGAGTTCCGGAAATAATATTTCCGGAAATGGAAATTCCGGCGGACAATGCTCCGGAAGATATGGACCAAATATATGGAGTTACACCGCCGGTGGCGGATAGAGTTTGGGAATAAGCCGTGCCTTGGGTGGCATCCGGCAGTGAGGCAATGGCAACAACCAAAACACCTCCCGTAGGCGCTTGGCATTTACCATCACAGGTGTTGGTGGTGTATTCGCCAGTAGAATTTGCTTCGCAGATATTAGATGTATTGCATTTATATTTTGTGACCGCTCCTCCACCTATCGGCGTGGTTGCATCAACAATATCCTTTAACGTACCCGTAGTACACTGGATTTGATACCACGGCGTTTTAAGAACTTGGTCACTAGCAATACTTTTTAATATAAAATTGGTGATGAGCCAAGCCCCAAGAATGATGGCAATACCAATGGCTGTATCCTTCATAATCTGACGCCCTTTAGCCACCCCGTCGGACTTGCCACTCCGAGCATTGAAAAGAATAATGAAACCGGCAATGAGAAACATGAGCGTGCCGACCGACGGTACAATAGCAAAAAAGGTCATGTCAATAATGTTCTTACCAAGTTTAATCAAGAGACACTGATTACAAGTCTGCGTATAATCATGAACGCTTTTATCTATGCCCACAGGTTGCTGATTTAGTCCGCACGGCACAAGCGGAAACCAACTAACAGCCGAAGCCGAGCGAGGCACAGCGAATATAAGTATCGCCGTAATCAGTACTATTTTTGATAAATTCTTAAACACGACTAAATAATTATCAATTTACAGTTTTCAATTTACAATAAATTTTTAATGATTCAATTGGTCAATTGATACATTTAATGAAAATTGTAAATTGGTTATTGTAAATTTTTGCCTAGCGTTGCATGAGCACCGTTACTCGTGATTCAGCTCGACTGATGGCATCTCGGATTGAGGAACGATTAAAATTTACATCATCAATCATGTCGGCAAAAATAGTTTCGATGGCAACATTGTCGGCCTGAAACCAAGAACGGGCCGAAAGAGCTTGGACCGCGAAGGTACCCAGATCTGGATCAGTGCGCTGGAGATCGATTAAATCACGCCGAGCCGATGGCCGGCTCGTAGCATTGAGATAAGTTGTCACCCCTTCTTTGGAAGCTAAATAATTCACAAACTTCCAAGCCTCAAGAGGATGAGCTGATTTTGCGGCTACTCCCACACCCCAGTAATTGGCAAAGTTACGCACATCAGTCATTGAGGCTTGGGGCATCGAGGCCATGGCAAAATTTAAGCGCGGGGCTTTAGAACGAATCACCTGCGCGTCATGGGCATAACCGGCCATCATTGCCAATGTACCTTCGGTGAAAGCATCAATTGCATAGTGTTGACTATCATTCCACGAATAGTCCGGATTTCTAGGATTGGCAAAATTGGTGTAATACTGCAGGGCAATCTCGCCGACACGCTGACCGCTTATCGTCTGCGCAAATGTGGCCGAACGCTGATCGGTCGATGTCATTTGCACGCCCGATTGAATCATCATATCCATTAAGATATCAGTCGAACGATTAATGTTGCGAGCTGTGCCTAACGAAAATCCTGATTGAGTGATGTTTCCGCGACCATCAAGTTTGGTTAATAATTGAATATCGCCATTAACCTCGCCCCAAGTCTGGGGCGGCCGGGTGATACCGGCGCTATTGAATAAATCTTTATTGTAATAGAGCCCTAACGTATCAACATACAAAGGCAAGCCGTAAATTTGATTGTTATAGACGAGATCCTGATAGGCCACATCCACAAATTGATCTTTAAAATTTTGAACAGTAAATGGATTCTTAGTATCGGGCACGCCAGTAGTCGGCAGAGGCACCAACTTGTCGCCGTGTTTGGGTAGCCAAGTATTATGAATCATCAAAATGTCGGGACCCGTGCCGGCCGCTAGAGCGTTCACAAACCCTTGTTCATACTGTTCGTACGTAAACAACTGATACTTCACGTCGATGCCCGGATTCTGAACCTTAAAATCAGAAATGACTTTATCAAAAGCGTTATGATTATCGAAAACACCCCAAAACTGAAGAGTGACCGGTTTGGCGACCGCCCCGCCGACATTTCGCAAAACCAAAACAATGGTCACGAAAACCGCCACCACAATCACCCCGACCAAAATGTACATCAGCTTATTAGAGTTCACTTATTTCCGAAATATTATTCCGTAATGAAATTGGCCCACATTAAATTGACGAACTAATGCAAAGCCTTCGACGGTAAACATTGCTTCCATTGCGCTAGCCTCGGTTCGAAGCTCATCGGGCGGACCAAAACCCCCGCCTTGGCGGGGCAGGCCCCCCTCACCTTTTTTCCATTCAACCAAAATCGCCGAGCCCCCAGATTTAAGAACTCTTTTCGCTTCTTTTAATATATCGGACTTTTTATTAGACTGAAAAAGAATATTGATCAAAAGAACCATATCTTGTGTATCATCACCGAGACCGGTATTGCCCAATATTTCAAGATTGGCCCGTTTCGTCTCGATATTTTCTAAACCCGCCGCCTTAGTTCGAGCCTTAAAACTATCGAGTTTGTCTTCCATAATATCCAAAGCTACGACATAGCCATCTTTACCCGTCTTTTGAGCCACAAGAATCCCAATGTGGCCGGCGCCGCAACCAAAATCGGCAATGCGCATGCCGGATGTAATCCCAAACTCCCCCACAACCGCGTCAGGATTAAGAAATCCCTCTGATGTTAATGACGACATACTATGATTTTAGCACTTTTACGTCGAAAAGTTATCAACCAAATCAAAATCGCCCCATATGGGGCGATTTTGATTTGGTTGCGTCAGGATTAACGACCTTGAGTAAATTCTCCCGTTGATGGATCATAGTAACCCCACGAAGTATCTACACTAGAACCACCAGAACTACTTCCGTACCAGCTAGTTAACCACCTCATATCGGGTTGATCGTTTGGTATTTCATTCCACCTATTAGCGCTCGAATTCGAAAAACCAAACCACGATTTATTTTGACTGATAATCGTGTTCGTCTCGATAGTCGCGGCTATTTTCTCTTGGGAACTCTTTAGTTGAGGATAAATACTCTTAAGATTCGCCACGGCACCAGCTCGCGCATTACTCTTCTGAATTTCTAATAAACCGACAAGGATAATTACAGTCACTATAACCGTGATTGCAATTACTTTGAAATTTTTTTTCATTTGTAAAGATAAATTATTTTTTATTTCTTCGTTCGACCAACAAAGATTTTGGTTACCCATCAATTATAGCCCCCCCAACAGCGGTCAAGTAACTGACAACTGTGGACTTCCAAAACACCGACTCAATTACTTAATGTTCACCTGAAGTATTAATATCCAGGCAATCGCGAAGCCGACGAGGGCAAACAAAACACTAGCCACCAGCCAAATTTTCACCCTCGCCTTGGATACCAGCATAAATCTTTTATCAAAACCGTCAACAAAAGTGTTGATAATTTCTTCGGTTTGGAGCTGTTTTTCAAACATTTGAGCGTTAATTTTTTCTTCGCCCATAAATCTGACGATGTCGTGGCGACCAATCACGCCAGTTAAAATTTTCTGTTCATCCACGACCGGTAAGGGGCTGGCCGAATTTTTAGTAAATAGGTCTATCACCTCGAAAACTGAGCTCGTTTCTTTAACATAGTTCGGATTCAAATTCATGACATCGGACACTTTCAAGACTGCTAACTTTTTCAATTCCTCTTTGACTGGTTCGGCGTCGCTTTTATATAAATCGATTTTGTGAAAAAGTTTTAGAAACGTCGGCAAATGAATCGAAGTTCCATGAATAATCATGTCATAATCCGTCAGGACGCCAACTAAATAACCCCCGACCACGACCGGCAAACCATTAAAGCCATTTTTCAAAATCAAGTTAATCGCTTCAATCAAAGACGTCTCCGGAGTCACAGACGTTATAT
>ERZ1292625.2791-Hain-H41-01um-R1-2791-length-15307-cov-16_pt1 | contig 15307 bp, 18 predicted proteins | sample MGYA00564400_ERZ1292625 | MGnify/ENA primary metagenome ERZ1292625 (study PRJEB36523, sample SAMEA6512639) | groundwater metagenome | collected 2019-01-08 | study: AquaDiva: Metagenomics assemblies of 32 groundwater samples | reverse complement strand
GGTCATTTATACTGTAAATTCCAGAAGATAGTTTTCCCGTTCCAACTACAAAATGACCAGGTTGTTTTAAGACAACAGGCCTACTGTTGGCTAATTCATTATCTAAATTTATATCAGTTGCTACAAGTCTTTTGTATTCAAGAGTTGGAGATGAGGCTGAATCATTGATTTTTGTATACCTTGAAATTGCAAGCCAGTTAATTAGTCCATTACTAATATATCCATCTGCCTGACTATTTAACCAAGTATTTAATCCATCAGGAGTTATATTATGACCGTGATATTGCAAAACCATTGCAGCAGAAGTTAATGCACATCCCCATTTTCTAATTGTTGCTACAGTGTGGTCATACAAATTATTTTCCCAGCCACCAGTATATTGTTTCAAACCCGGAACAATTAAAGAGGGTAAGGTAGGTGTCGGCACTGCTGTCGGCGAAGGAGAGGGCGAAGGACTTGGTGTCGGACTTGCAGTGGGTGATGGCGTTGGAGAACTTTCGATTTTAGATACATAGACATTATTAATATATGAACCAATCCAACCACCAATCATATAAATAAAATTGTTCTGTGAAGAAAGAGAAAAACAACAGGTGGGTTGTGGGAGATTAAACCCGCTTTCTGTCCAACTAGTTATATTGCCATTTATATCAACTTCTGCAAAATTTACTTTATCCATTAACGTAAAGGAAGGGCTAACGTGGTATCCGCCTGCTGAAACAATTAAATTTCCTGATTTTGTAACACCTGCTCGATATACAGGATCTGGAAGTGAAGGTAAAGATGACCATGATCCAATATTTCCAGTTGTTGGATCAATTTGTGCCTTTTTGACATCTGGCAAATATACATTACCAGTTGTTTTTCCACCTAATATAATTAAGTAACCATTTGATTCAACCATTCCAAAACCTAACATTGGTTGTGGTAAACTTCCTGCAGAGGTCCACGAACTAAGCGTTCCGTCGGCTGTATTTATATCAGCCTTATAAATTTCAGATCTGGCACTATTAGAATTTTCTCCATTTGTTGACCCACCAGCATAGTAAACTCTATTTCCCACAGTCACTGAAGTCCCCAAACCAATCGCTGTTGGTAATGGGGTTGTATCGTTCCAAGAATTTATATCACCATCTGCATCAATTATTGCAATATAAACATTATTTACGTTACCAGTTACTCCACTAATATTATCTAAATATCCACCTAAAACGTAAACATAATCTTGGTTGTTTGCTACTGTATGCCAAATCAATTTTTTATCCAATGAAGTGGGAAATAACCATTCGGTTAGAGTTCCGTCTGGTTGGATTTCTGTTTCTAGAACTTCTGCATGACTAGCACCTAATGTTGGAGATCCGCCGGTTACATACAATTTACCTTGAGTGGTAAAAGAAACTCCACTAGCCATAGAATAGGGAAGTGATAATGAAGATGTCCAACTAGAAATTGTTGTATTAGCAATAACAGTTTTTGGAGTACAAAATAATAAAATAAAGAAAATGAATGACAAAAATACTTTCTTGATACTCACGTTAATTAAGTTAATAAATTATTCAAGTGTTTGTCAATAGTGATTTTGCTTGATAAAATGCATTTATGCCTAACGATAAATTGTATGAAACTTATCATAAAAATATAAAACTACAGAAAAGAATAATTTCCTTGAATGATTTTACTTACAAAAATACACTAAGTAAAATTGTTAAATATATCCCGACAGAAGGAAATGTACTAGATATAGGTTCAGCGACAGGGACAATAGGTTTTTTCTTTGGTTCAAAAGGACTCAGTGTGGATGGAATCGAATTATCAAAGAATGCTGTTAAATACGCAAACATAAACAAGAAAATGTTTTTACTAAATAATGTTAATTTTATTAATACATCAATTGAAAGATATAATACTGATAAAAAATACGCCTTAATTACATGTTTTGAAGTACTAGAACATCTTAGCGATGAAATAAGTAGTCTAAGAAAAATTGCAAAATTTATGGACAAAAATTCAATTTTAGTGATTACTGTCCCCTCACAAAATGCACTATTATATAAATTAGGTTTGTTGGATAAATTTGATAAAAGAGTAGGTCACCTACGAAGATATTCAATTTTGGGTATTAAAGCTTTATTGGGTCGAACAAAATTTGCTGTATTGGAAGATTTTAAATCAGAAGGTGTTGTACGAAGTTTGTTGTTTACAAATAAACTTTTAGGTTTTTTAATAAAATTTACAAGGTTCTATTTTATAAATAATATTATATCAATTATCGATCAAAAAACTATTTCGATTTTTGGTGAATCTCAATTGATTTTAATTTGTAAAAAGAAATGAATATACTTTTTTTAGCCCATCATAAATGGCCACGGGTCGGTGGCGTAGAGCGCCACCTAAAATTTATAATTTCAAATTTCAAATCTACAAATCCAGATATTGAAATAAAAACTATTTCAGAGGAGGATATTAAGCCACCTCGAATTAAATATTTTGGGCTTTTATATATTTGGTACTGGTTATTTAAAAACAGAAAACTTATTACAAGGTCCAACCTTGTACATATCCATGATGTTTTTATATGGTACTTACCATTTAGATTTCTTTTTCCATTTAAAAAAGTATATATAACTTTTCATGGTTGGGAAGGAAAATGGCCAATACCTCTTTGGAATATCATTAACAAGCGAATAGCGAATAGTTTGACAGGTGGTAGTATCTCGGTAGGAAATTACATTAATAAATATTATGGAATTAAATCAAAATTCGTAATACATGGTGCTGTAGAAAAAATCAAAGATAAGCAAAGCTTGCCACTTCGTGGTAAAAACACAATTGTATATTTAGGTAGGCAAGATGCTGATACTGGAATTAATAAGTTTAAGAATTGGCTTAGTGGTCAAGAAACTAAATACAAAGTTAAATATATAACAAATGATCCAAATCCAGAAAAATATTTAAAAACTGCAGAATACTGTGTTCCATCTGGATATTTATCATATTTAGAAAGCTTAAGTTATGGATGTAAAATAATAACCTTTGGAAATAACCCATTAAAAAAAGACTATTGGAAAGAAATCAAATTACTGAAAACTATCCCTACTTGGTCAGAAGTTGCCAAGGTTTATTTAGAGCTGTGGAAGGCATAAATATATCCAAATTTATTACCTGTTTTTAATAATTTAGTTTTAAAGCCTGCAAGTTTTAATTTTTTGATAATTTGTATATGATTCATTGATGAAACATTATCATGATATTCCATTGATATTTTATTTATTGTTTTTAGAGTTTTGATTGAAATTGATTTAAAAATAAGACCTTCACTCCCTTCGCAATCTATTTTCAAGAAATCAATCCTTTTTAGTTTTTTATTTCTCATAATTTCATCGATTGTTGTCGTTTTTATTAAAATAGAGTTATTTGTATGCAAAATATCATATATAGAATTACCTCCATCTTCTAAACTTTTGTAAAAATTTTGTTTATCTATTTTATTTGTTACTGCTAAGTTTATAGCTTTGATATTTTTTATGTGATTATTAAAAATATTATTTTTAAGAAGTTTAAAAGTATCTGGATCAGGTTCATATGCATATACTTTTGAGGCACCAAGTAAATTCGAAAATATACTAAAATCACCAATATGACTTCCTATGTCCACTACTATTTCATTTTTCTTAATATTTAAAAATTTAGGTGTATACCTTTTTAATACAAAAGTCTCATCCATGACTACAGAAAGAGGTGTATTTTTTGAACCTTCAATTTTATATCCATTTCTTAATATTATTTCTTTTGAATTTATTTTATTTAATCTATTAATAACCAACCTAAACCAATTTTTGTAAGTTCCAATAAAATTAAACCAATAACGAAGCCTATTCATTTGATACAATAATACAATGAAGATATCAGTTTGTGTAACGATATTTAATGAAAAAGCAGAAACTGTTAAAAGGCTTCTTACTGCTTTGAATAACCAGACATTAAAACCTGATGAAATAATTATAATTGATGCTAAAGATTATGATAACTGCTCAAGATCGAAGGGTCGTAATATTGCAATTTCTAAAGCTAAAAATGAAATTATTGCAATTACTGATGCAGGATGCATTCCTCACAAGAATTGGTTGACTAATTTAGTGAAACCTTTTAGGATTGCTTCGTCACAATTTCCTCGCAATGACATTGTGGTAGCTGGATTTTATGAAATGGTTTGTACAAACAAACTTCAAAAAGCTATGGCAATTTTTTTGGGAACCCAAAATCCCAGAAGTGATTTTTTACCTTCTGCAAGATCTATGACTTTTACCAAAAGTATATGGAAAAAGGTGGGAGGATTTCCAGAAAATTTAAAAAATACCGCTGAGGATACTTTGTTTAATGTTAATTTAGTTAAAGCTGGTGCTAAATTTGAAGTTGCTAAGAATGCAATTGTTGATTGGCAAATGCCAAATTCAATTAAGAGTTTTTATTTAAAAATTAAGAATTATGCATCAGGTGACGCACAAAGCGGTATTTGGTGGCACCCAGTTAAAAAATGGCAAACACATAATGTTAAAATACTAACTATATTTTTAAGATATATATTATTTTTCTATTACCCATGGCTACTTGTTGTTTACATAGTTTATGCTTTTTATAAAGCTGGTTGGTGGGGGATTTTATTACAATTTATATCAGATTTTGGTTGTATAATTGGTTTTAGTCATGGGATATTACAAACAAGCAGTTAACGGCGTAAGTTGGATGGGGCTTTTACGAGTTTTTACTCGTAGTTTAGCTCTAATTAAAATTGCAATTCTTGCACGTATACTTCTACCCGCTCAATTTGGTATCTATGGTATTGCTACTCTTGTTTTAGGTTTTCTTGAAATGCTAACTGAAACAGGTATTAATATATTTTTAATTCAACAAAAGGAACGTATCGATGAATATGTTGATTCTGCATGGGTAGTATCAATTATTAGAGGTTTTGTAGTTGGAATTGCTATTTTTATACTTGCACCTTTTATTTCAGTTTATTTTAATAATTCTTCTGCAAAATTTATTTTATATTTAGTTGCTATTGTACCTATTATTCGAGGTTTTATAAATCCTTCCTGTGTTAAATATCAAAAAGAATTAAAGTTTAATAAACAATTCTACTATGATTCCACTATTTTTTTTGTTGATGCTGTTTTTGCCATCATTTTAGGAATTATTACAAAATCAGAAAATAGTTTAGTTTATGCAATGATAATCTCTACTACTCTTGAGGTTGTTTTGTCTTTTATATACTTTAAACCAACACCAAGATTTATATTTGAGAAAGAAAAAACATTAAAAGTAATTAATCGTGGTAAGTGGATAACAGGTGCAGGAATTGCAAATTACTTATTTCAAAATTTAGATGATATTGTAGTTGGGAGGGTATTGGGAATTGCAAGCCTAGGTATTTATCAACAAGCATATAAAATTTCAACACTCCCAGTATCTGAAGTTGGGGAAGTGTTTAACAGAGTAACATTTCCAATATATGTCAACTTAAAAGATGACAAAATTAGGTTAAGAAATGCCTTCCTAAAGACTTTATTAATAATTTGTTTACTGGTAATTCCATTTGGTTATTTAGTATTTAAATTTCCAGTTGAAATTATAAGGTTTGTACTTGGTGAGAGTTGGGTCTCTGCGACTCCTATTTTACAAATACTTGCTATATATGGAGTAATAAAGGCTATGTCTAATTCATTTTTCTCACTATTTTTGGGTATAAATAAACAGGAAGTAGTAACATATATAACTCTTGCCTCTACAATATGTTTAATCGCAATTCTTTATCCACTTATTAAAATATTTGGAATACTAGGAGCAGGCTATGCAACTATCATTGCAACCCTATTTTCACTACCGCTATTAATCTACTATTACGTTAAATATTTTAACGATGAAATATGCTAAGTATTTTAACTCTAAACAAGCCTAACATTACAGATTTCGCAAAAGAGCGTAATTTACTTTTAAAAAAGACAAAAACTGATTGGGTATTTTTTTTAGATACTGATGAAAAGTTATCGTCTTCAATAGGATATATTTCTGAGAAATATGATGGATATGTTTTGAAAAGAAAGAATTACTTTTTAGGGCAATATGTAGGCACTGATAAAATTGTAAGATTAGGTAAGAAAAAATTTACAATATGGAAAAGACCAGTCCATGAGATTTGGGATATTAAGAATGTTGGATATCTCAATAATTATATTATTCATAATACTGCAGATAATCTATCTGATTATTTACTAAAAATTAATAATTATTCAACACTTCATGCTGAGGTAAATTTAGAAGAAGGAAAGAAATCGAATTTATTTAAAATTATTATTTATCCAATTGCTAAATTTATTATTACTTTAATCAAATCAAGACATATAGTTTTTAGTATAATGCAATCATTACATTCTTATCTCGCATGGACAAAATTATATTTTTTGCAATTTTAGTACTTTTTCCGTTTGGACAGTTGTTTAAAATCGGATTTGTTAATTTGTTTGACGTATCTGTTTTACTGCTTGCAGTTGTTACTTTTCTAAAAAAACCAAAATATCCAAAGTGGTATAGATATTTTGTTTATTTTTTAGTTGCAGGTTTTTTTGGTTTGTTGGTTAACTATTCACTATTTACTATTGACTCCGCACTATATTTAGTTCGTCTTTGGTCGTGTTCCATGGTCGCAGTTTATGTATCTAATTTTGTTACAGATAAAAGATTTGTAACCAAAAGTCTGATAGTGATTAGCGTGGTTGGTGCTGTATTTGGTTGGTTACAGTATTTAATTTGGCCCGACCTAACAGCGCTTAAATACTTAGGTTGGGATGATCATCTACTTCGTATGGTTGGAACATTTCTCGATCCGACTTACTTAGGATTAATTTTTGTTTTGGGAATAATTATTGCATTTCAAAATAATTTTAATGAAGTTGCATATTTTTTGTTATTAAGTCTTGCCTTTACATATTCTAGATCTTCTTATTTAGTTGCTGGATTATTTTTAATTTTCAGAAGAAAATATTTAGCAATATTTATTTTTATATTGGCAATTTTACTATTACCAAAAAATATTGGTGAGGGAACAAATCTTGCAAGAACTGTTAGTGGAAGTAACAAATTAATAAATTACGAGGAAACTTTTGAAATTATTAAAAAATCTCCTGTGTTTGGAATTGGATTTAATAATATATGCAAGGCAAGAAAATTATATTTAAACGATACTAATCCTGATTCACATGCATGTAATGGTTCAGATTCATCGATTCTATTTGTTCTTGCTACGACTGGAGTTGTTGGATTCATGCTATTGCTTTATGCTATAAGCTATATGCCATATGGCATAATACTTAAAGCAAGTTTTTTTGTTGTTCTGTTACATAGTTTTTTTGCCAACAGTTTGTTTTATCCTCACATTATGTTTTGGCTATTTGTACTTGTTGGCTTACAAACTGAAGTTAACAACAAAGGAAGTAGCTGATTCGTTTCCAGATGGATCCTCTGCAATTACATCAAATTTATTTTCTCCTTCTGAAAGAGTTGTAGTAAAATTAAAATCTCCGTTATCATTAATAGTTACATATCTACTATTTATATTAAGCTCGACTTGTTCATCAACAGTTCCTTTGATAGATAGTTGTTTTGCTGATGTTCCATAAAAACTTGAACCATCGGCTGGATCTGTAATCTCAAGTTTAGGATCATCGTTATCAAAAATTATTTTATAGGTTTGAGTTTGAGTACTTTCATTTCCACTTTGATCTTTTGCAATTGCATCAATTGTGTTTTCTCCTTTTTCTAAATTAAAAGTGAAATTAAATTGACCTTCATTGTTTGCTACAACTTCACTATCATTATTATTTGCTCTAACTACAATAGAGGCCCCACTTTCTGATTTGCCTGTGAGAAATAAAGTATCTTTATTTGTAAATTCTGGAATATCATCAAATTTTGGTGGTGCTGGCGGGGTGTTATCATTAATTTCGACTGGTTTATCAGATTTGGCAATATCTCCAACAAAACCTGCAAATTTTACAAGCATTGGAAGACCAAAAAATATTAAAAAGATAATTGCAACAATTGATAAGAATATATATTTATAAGCAATTTTTACGTTTCTTTTCTCTTCTGTTGATGCTAATCTGGAATATCTTTTCGCCATCATTGTATAATTGATATAATACTACCATCACAAATGAAAGACAAATACAAAGCAGTATGGGTGAGTCATTCTTCAATATCTGATTTTTTGGTTTGTCCTCGTGCTTATTACCTTAGAAACATGTATAAAGATCCAAAAACTGGTAATAAAATTACAGTAACTTCACCTGCGTTATCACTAGGTCAAGCTGTGCATGAAGTTATAGAAGGCTTGTCATTATTACCTGTTGAAGACAGATTAAAAACATCGCTTCTTGAGAAACTTGATGTAGCCTGGGCAAAAGCTACAGGCAAACTTGGTGGATTTAAAACGAAAGAGCAAGAAGAAGAATATAAAGAAAGAGGTAGACGAATGTTAAAAAGAGTTGAAAATAATCCAGGACCTATTTTAAATAAAGCAGTAAAAATTCCGTCAAGTTTTATTCCTAATTATTATTTATCAGATGAGGATGACATTATTCTTTGTGGAAAAATTGATTGGTTAGAATACTTAGAAAGTACAGATTCAATACATATTATTGATTTTAAAACTGGCAAAAATGAGGAGTCTGATGAATCACTTCAACTTCCTATCTATTTACTTTTGGCAACAAACACCCAATCCCGTCCAGTTACAAAAGCTTCGTATTGGTATCTGGACAAAAACGATGAATTAACAGAAAAAGAATTACCTAATATTGTTGACTCTAAAGATAAAGTATTGACAGTTGCAAGAAGAATAAAACTTGCAAGACAACTTAATCACTTCATTTGTCCTACTGGTGGTTGTATGAAATGCAGACCACTTGAGAGAGTGTTAAAAAGTGAAGGTGAAAAAGTTGGAACTTCTGACACTAGACAAGATATTTATATTTTGGATTAATTTTTGAGCCACCTCTCGGCCTCGAACCGAGGATCTTTCCCTTACGAAGGGATTGCTCTACCAGCTGAGCTAAGGTGGCCTAATAGCCAGTAAACTTCTCAGTTAGTATTTTACCAGAAGGTATCTTCAATTGCTCTAAAATTTCTTCCATGGCGTTTACAAAAGCGTTAGGACCCACGACATAAAACATACTAGACATCAGGTCACTAGAAACTAGGGAAGACAATTTTGAAGAATCAAGATGGCCAGAGATTGAAGAGTCAAAATAAGTAACTTTTAGAAAGTCATTTTCTTTCTGCCACTTATCTAATTCTTCTTTAAAAACAAATTCTGAATCAGAATTGGAGTAGATCAAAAATATAGGAATATCTAGCTTTTGGTCAATATTATATTTAATCATTGATCTAAATGAAGTTATCCCAATTCCTCCTGCTAAAAATATATTGTTTTCAATTTTTGAATCGAACAAAAATGTTCCTTGTGGACCTTTTCCTTCAACAACTGATCCAATTGGTAATTCATCAAGAGTTTTTTTGTAACCTGACTCTTGTCTTATTCTTATTGTTATTCTAACTAAATCTCCCTCAGTAAGTGAGGATGAAATTGTAAAATGACGTGTATCACCACGTTCATCTGGATAATTTAAATAGGGGAGTGTTATGTATATGTATTGTCCAGCTTTCCATACTATCTTTTCGTCACATCTGAAAAAGAATGACTTTGTCCCCTTTGCTTCATCTATTTTCTTGACTAAAGTAAGTTTCATATATATGATAATATCATATGTGTTTTAATTGCGGTTGTGGAATACCTGATGATAATATGGGGAAATCTGATGCTAAGGGTGCTTCATTGACAGAAGTTTCATTTGAAGATATGGCTAAAGAATGGGGAATGACGATTGAAGAAACAAAAGAGAATGTTTATAAAGAACTTAAAAAGCAACTAAAGAAGGATTAGTTTTTGCTCTCTTTTTTAATAAGTCTCCAATGATATTTGTAAAGTGGAATTCCTACTAATAACATTGAAACTGCAGTCGAAACTTGTCTCTGTCTATTTCTTCTTGCCTCAGTATCTTGTTGTTTCTTCTGATCAGAGATCTCTTGTTCAGTCATTTTAACTTCCTTACCTGATGGATCAACTTTTGCAGGGTATGAAACTAGGTCATATCTATCTGCATCTTTAAACACAAAAACTTTTATACCTAAATCAACAAGTTGAATTGTTCCAATTACTGCTATAATGAGTCCTATGAACGAAAAGAGATACAAGTATAGTAATCTTATCGAGAATTTCATGTGTTTAGTATAACAGATATTTAAAATAACTGTTGACTTCGGTTATAATTAGGGATATATTAAATTATGGATAAACATCATCTTTCAATCTTCGAAGGAAAAAAAATAAGGAGTGTTTGGGATAAAAAAACTAAAAAAGAGTATTTCTCGGTGGTAGATGCGATTGAAATTTTAACAGATAATAATAATCCGGAGCATTATTGGTTTGAAATGAACAACAGAGTTGAAAGGGAGAGCGGAATTAAATTGGCAAAAATTTGTCTTAGACTAAAAATGAGAGCTACAGATGGTAAATTAAAGATATCTGATGCTGCCGATTCAGAACTACTTTTAAGAATTATTCAATCGATTCCATCAAAAAAGGCTGAACCTTTTAAATTGTGGCTTGCTAAAGTCGGAAACGAAAGACTTCTAGATTTATCCGATCCAGAAAGATCACTAAATAGAGCTAGAGATTATTGGCAAAGAATGGGCAGAAGTGAGAAATGGATTCAACAACGTATGATGAGTCAGGAAACTAGAAATAAATTGACAGATTATTGGAAAACACACGAAGTTAATGAACAAAATGAATACGCAATTTTGACAAATATTATTCACGAAGAATGGAGTAATTTATCAGTCAGGGAACACAAAAAGTTTAAAAATTTGAAGAGAGAAAACCTTCGGGACCATATGACTGAGGCAGAATTAATTTTTACTACCCTTGCAGAATTCTCAACGCGTCAAATAGCAGAAAAACTAAACTCAGTAGGTTTTATTCAAAACAAAATCCCAGCCAAAAAGGGAGGTAGAATTGCTAAAATAGCAAGATTGGAATTGGAAAAGAGAACTGGTAAGTCAATAATTTCTAGTGTAAATTATATATCCGATAGAAAAAAAATTACTTAATATGATAAATACTGTCAAATGCAAGAATTGTGGTGAGACTATTGACGTGGCAGAGCAACTTGTTCATGACATTAAAGAATCGGTTGTGTTTGAATATCGCAAAAAGGCACAAAACGAAGTTGATGAAGTAAGACGTAAGTTTACTCAAGATATGAGTAAACTTCTTGATGAAATAAAAACATTACGTGAGAAAGATGAAATGAGGGATATTGAGATGAAGAAAAAGTTAATGGAGAGTGAAGAAGCAATAAGAAATGAAGCAAGGAGAAAAGCTGAAGAAGAACATCAATTAAAAGATACTGAAAAAGAAAAATTGATTAATGACTTGAAGAAATCACTTGAAGATGCACAGAAGAAGGCAACACAAGGTTCCCAGCAAACTCAAGGAGAGTCTTTGGAATTAACCTTAGAAACTAAATTACGTCAAGAATTTCCAAGTGATGATATATCAGAGGTTAAAAAAGGTGTGAGAGGAGCTGATATTACTCAACTTGTAATTGATAAATTAAATAGAAAATGTGGGTCAATATTATGGGAATCTAAAAATGCGAAGTGGTCAGATGGCTGGATCGAAAAGTTAAAAGAAGATCAAAGACAAGCCAAGGCAGACCTTGCAGTACTTGTTACAGTAAATTTACCTGATGGTATAAATACTTTTAATTTTGTCAGAGGCGTTTGGGTTTGTAGTTGGACTAGTTTTGTGCCCTTAGCTCTTGCCCTTCGTTTTAATCTTATAAATATTTACTTTGAAAAACAAAATGCAGTAGGTGTAGATGAGAAGATGAAAGTATTATATGAGTACCTAACAGGAAATGAGTTTAAACACAGGGTAGAAGGGATTGTAGAAGCTTTCGGAACACTTCAAGATGACATTGAAAGAGAAAAAAGATGGTTTTCAAGTAAATGGGCAAGACAAGAAAAAGAAATTAGAAAAGTAATTGATCATACTCATGGAATGTATGGAGATTTACAAGGAGTTACAGGCCGTGCACTTCCAGAAATAAAATCTTTAGAATTGCCCGAAAATACGGTCTAAATTTAATTTGAGCGGGATACGAAAGTCGAATTCGTTTCTCTTCCTTGGGAAGGAAGTGTTAAGCCGTTTAACTAATCCCGCGTGAAACAAGGGATACAAAATTTAATAATTTTCTATCCCGCATTATATTAACTTACGAAATTATATCACTAGCGGGGAAGAACTAGAATATTTCCTGAATATATAACGTTTGGATTAGAAATTTTATTTTCACGAGCAATTTCCACCCATTTGTAGCCATCTCCATAGGCTCTGACTGCAATTTTCCAGAGTGAATCACCTTTTACTGTTTCATATGTTGCAGTTGTGATTGGATTTTCAATATCTACCTTAGGGGAAATTTTAGTAATAGACTCATTTGATTTTTCAACTTCAATATTTGGAATTACAAGTTCTTGATCAGTTTCAATAATACTGGCATTTATCAATTTGTTTTCAGTTGCAATATCAACCCATTTAAAACCATCACCATAATATTTCACTGCTATACCCCACAATGTTTCATTCTTTGCAACTTTATGTGTCTTTGTAGATACTTCAACTGAATTTGTGCCACTTAATAATTCTTGTGGAATTGTTCCTCTGTCTGTTTTTAAATATTTAACAATTAAGGTTCCAACAATAATTACTACAGCTAATCCCAAAACCATAGAAATAGTAGATTCATTTAGCTTTATAGTTTTTAGAAGTTTTTTTAGATTAAATTCCAATTAAATAATGTCCCTTCAGGGCAGAAGATTGATATGAGACAATTTAACCCAATTGTTAATTGATGTCAAGGGCATTTTGTTGTAAAATTACAACTGAAATTTACAAAGTGGGGTCGTAGCTCAATTGGTTAGAGCGCTTCCCTGTCGATTAGTGGCAGCTCTTTCTAGCAATATTAAGATGTTAAATCAGGCTAATTCGGGGAAACCTTTAAAATGGTAATCCCGAGCTAAATCGTCGCATGTGTGTCGTATCTGATCGTCGCAAGCGCCGTAAATGTGTAGAGACTATATACCTGACGACCTAAATGGTCGATGAGATAGTCCAAGCTTTAAGGAAACTTAGAGATTTTTGCACGGAAGAGGTTGCGAGTTCGAGTCTCGTCGATCCCGCTTTGTAAATATAAGCATAAAAAAGGCACAAACCGATTGATTTGTGCCTTTTGGCGAACTTATGTTGCTGTTAATTGATAGATGAACTTGAGGATTTGGTAGGCGGTAAAAATTACCAATGGAGTAGAAAAACCCCAGAGGAACGCTCCAAGAATCCAAAAGAACATTTCAATGAATCCACCACGATCACTGATAGCATGAACTGTCCATGATAGAAGGTAGATTCCAGCAGACACAAGCATTAGTGGAAGGAGATCGAGTTGCCACGCAACAAGTGAATAAATTCCCAAGCCAATACCGAGAGTCATCAAAGAAATCTCTCGAAAAGCTGGATACATTATCACCCAACGTAAAAACGAGATCCACCAACCTTTGTTTGCAAGAAAGTGTCCCATCTTGCTCCTTTCTGCCTTTCGGCGATTTAAAGTACCGCAGTTATCTGCAAACAAAACTATAACATATTATAGGGTAAATATCAAGAAAGTATATTGGCTCTTAAACATATTTGGATGAATAAAAGTACTGAAGATAGTCCACTAGTGCCCGCTAAGGACTTTGGATTTTTATAGTTGTATTTGGAATTGGTAATTTAATTTTTGACTCGTTTAACATTTCATCAATAGCATCAATGCTTGGAATTCCATGTATTAATGTAACTTCTCCCGCATTTTTATCTTCTGTGACTCTACTTTTTATCCAAGCCCTACATTTTTCTACATCTGTCAGTTGTTTCTCTGTTTCGGTTGCCATCCCTACATCATAGTCCTTTATTTTATAAATTGTCCATACCCCATAATTATTGACATTTGACTTATAATCTGTTATATTTTCAGTATCAAATTCGCTTGCGAAGATGATATATTCTAGTTTTTGAGGAGTTTGAAAATGATGGCTCAGTCAGTTTTTTTAGGTGCGTTTTTAATTTCTGGATGTGTATCAATGGCATTGTTTCTTATCGCCAAGTTGATGGACAATCAGCGAAAAAGCGCAAATTACAACGATGGAATCGATCCATCAAAAGGCATGGTCGGAATTGTTTTGAGAGATAGCAAAAGAAAGGGTAGAATTCGTCTTACATGGTTTGTTGCAAGTTTTTTTGCAGGTGTGAGCGTGTTTTCCCTTTTCTTTGTTTTTCTTCTCTATTTCGTCTAATGCGTTACCCTCATCTTGATGCCTATGGCACGCAAGCTCTGAGGGTTAGTTTTTTTCTTCTGATATACTTAAATATCATGACTAATTTGCAGATTGCAGAATTATTAAGAAATGTTGCCTCAAGTTATCAATACCACGACCCCATAAAATACAAATTTCAGATAATTGCATATAACAGGGCAGCTGATTCAATAGAACATGCGACATCAGAACTTAAAGATCTTTGGGATGATGAAAAACTTGATGATGTTCCTGGTGTTGGCCCTTCAATTGCAAAGCATTTAGATGAAATATTTAGAACTGGAAAATCCACTCATTTTGAGGAATTGATGAAGGATATACCCAAAGAAGCTTTTAAATTAATGATTCTTCCTAAAGTAGGTCTTAAAACTGCAATGAAGATGATTAAGGAATTATCACAAGCGGAGCTTAAACAAAAAGTTATGGAGGCAGAAAAAATAATGTCAAAAGAAAAGAGGCTTTTGCTGTCATATGCCGAAGACATCGCCGCTAGCGTCGTGGAATGGCTTAAAGAGCTTGATTGTATTGAAAAGATAGATGTACTGGGGTCACAAAGACGAAAATCAGCTACAGTTGGTGACATCGATATTGCTGTAGCAACGACAAAACCATTAGAAGTTATTGAAAAATTTGTCAGCTTTCCTAAAGCTCAAAAAATGATTGAACAAGGTGAACATACAGCTTCATTATTATTACCTGGTAATGTTCAAGTAGATTTACTTGTGATGGAACCTGAAAGATACGGATCTGCTCTCCAACATTTTACTGG
>ERZ1292625.2790-Hain-H41-01um-R1-2790-length-15312-cov-4_pt1 | contig 15312 bp, 28 predicted proteins | sample MGYA00564400_ERZ1292625 | MGnify/ENA primary metagenome ERZ1292625 (study PRJEB36523, sample SAMEA6512639) | groundwater metagenome | collected 2019-01-08 | study: AquaDiva: Metagenomics assemblies of 32 groundwater samples | reverse complement strand
TAATCTAAAGATAATTCAATTAATCTAAAGATAATTCAATTAATCTAAAGATAATTCAATTAATCTAAAGATAATTCAATTAATCTAAAGATAATAATGACTGTCCAACGAACAAGTATTGAATACAAAGCAATTAAATGTTTAAGAACAAATTTTAAATATAAAAAATATATTTTTGATGGATATAATAAAATAATTTATGTTTTTCATTGCGAACTTCTTAATGATATAGAACAATTCAAAAAAGGTCTTAAATGTAAAGAAGCCCAAATTTCATGGCTTTCAGGTTTAATTTTTTATACTTTTTTTATCTAAACAGTAACTTAAAATTATAGATTATAGTAATGTCAGAGCATTGACATTTTCTTTATCAGATGTTGATATTATTAAGTTTTTAGATAAAATTTCAATATGTGTAAATTTAGAAACGTTAATTATTTTTGGCTACTATATTAATTTACCTAACAGTGTAGATTTTAAACTTTTAAAACTTAAACATTTAGTTATGATTAGCGAATATCCTCCAGAAATTAATATATGGTTAACCATAACTCCAAATATTGAATTTATTATGGCAACAAGCAGTGATCTTCAATATACTAATTTTACTTTTAATGTTACTATTCATAAAAATTTAAAATATATTGTATTGTCAGATCAAATAGAGCTAGATGAAAATGATCCATTAGGGCCAATTTGTCGTAAAATATTTAATATTTCGTTTGACGATGATGTTCCGGATAATTATGAAGAATTTGAAAAAATTTTATATAAATTATGCCCTGATTTACAACTATCGGTTGACGATTTTGAGGATACTCGAGAGCTTTATATTTATGCTAGATTTGATACAAAAGAATATCTTTTAATCTAGAGAGATAAAATTGAATCTTATTTCTAGATAAGTATTATACAACAATGGATTTAGAAACATATTCTAATATTTATGCTGTAAAGAAAGGTTATATCAATAACACTGAAAAATATTCTAACGGGCAATTTATAAATGAATTTATCGGAAATACAAGAAAAGGGTATTATTTTAATGGTAAACTAAGAATTGAAGAACAATATAATAAAGATGGTCTTCTTCATGGATATCAGAAAGGGTATGATCCGGATGGAACTCTTTGTTATGAAAATAATTATATCAATGACGATTTAAAGGGAATCTCTAGAAAATATTTTAACGGACAACTAATTTTTGAGAAAAATTTCAAATAAATTAATCTTTCAAATTAAAATTGATTTTAAAAACAATAAAATATTAAATATCATAACAATGGACTTTGAAACTGACACTGGTGCTTTAATCAGAATTTTAACGGAAGAAGCTAAAGATGTTTATGGAGTTATCTTAACCGACGACGAATATTCGCTTCTTAAATATGTTCGAGAGTTAACATGGCCTGAACTAATTAATGACTCTGAATTTCACTCTTCAGAGTGTGAATGTAAAATATGTTCTACTGAATAATTCAGATTAAAATTGAAATATATATTATATATACCGATAATATATACTAATGTTCTACGCTGTTTATAAAGGATATGTTTCAGGAGTCTACCAAACTTGGAAAGAATGTGAAACCCAAATAAAGAATTTCCCTAAAGCAAAATTTAAAAAATTTGAGTCTTTTAATGATGCTAAAGAGTATAGTTTAACAGGTAAATCTATAATTGTATCTAAACCTAAGCCTAAAATAGGTATCCTTTCTGATTTAGATTTACTTATGTACTTAGATCAAAAAGGTCCTAGAATAGGTGTCTTAGATGAAAACGGAACTATTATAAAAAACGTAAAAGTAGAAGAACAAATAGAACCTCAGGAGGATATTATTAGTGTTTATACGGATGGAGCATGTAGCAATAATGGTAAATTAAACCCAATTGCAGGGTATGGTGTTTATTTTCCTGATTATCCTGATATTTTTATTTCGGAAAAACTTAAACTAGGTCTTAATGGAGAACAAGTTTCTAATCAACGAGCAGAATTGAAAGCATGTATTGAAGGAATTAAAAAAGCTAAAGAAATTAAGGACGAAGGAGCTAAGATTTATTTATATACCGATTCTAAGTATTCTATTCAATGTGTTTCTGCTCATACCAATAAATATGGTAAAGTTTGTTCGGCTTGGATCATTGCTTGGAAAATGAATGGATGGAAAACGAAGGATAATGAACCTGTTAAAAATAAAGACTTGATTGAAGAATTATATACCTTATCTAAAGGTGTTAAATTTATTCATGTTAAAGGTCATTCCGATAACATAGGAAATATTAAAGCTGATCAACTAGCTGTTTTAGGAAAAAATAAGTTAAAAGAATAACAATCATTATTATTAATGTCCTTAACAGCTTCGGATGCTAGAAATTTAATGACTTCTTCTAAAGAAGTTGTAGAACTAATTGAAAATATACTTAAAGACGTTAGAAATTCTTGTTATTTAAATATTTCGTATTGTATTTACGTGTTTAATGAATCAACCATTAAAATGGCTCCTTTATGTATTCGTAAATTAAAAGAACTAGGCTACAATGTATCCCGAGATGAATATAACCCATTAGTTATTTACATTTCATGGAAAGATTTCTCTACTGGAGAAAATTCTAGATTAGAAGATCCAGATGACCCTGGGTTTAATTATGAGATTTAAGTTAAAAGAATCTAAATAAGTATTAGTAATGGCTACCAAGTATATTACTACTGAAGAAGTTAAATATTCTTAATGAAGGTGTAAAGGCAAGAAATAATGGAGAAAATTATTATATGGCATCAATTAATATAACTTAATTGCTGAAACTATGGAAAAACTTCATGAATTAGGATATATTTTATACAGAGATTGTAATTTACATGTGAAATTAAAATTTTATCGTTTAGCCAAAAGTTCCAACACTGAAATTGATCCGGCTTCATACATAAAATATATCCTCGATTATATATTTATTGACGTCAGAGTGACGTAATGCTTTTGACAGGAATATTTAACTTAAATAAAATTGAATAAACTAACTTATTAAAAATTAAGGCCCAGATGTCTTTATCCGCAGAACAAGCTAAAAAAATAACCCAAGATTCTTTAGTTCAATCAAAGATTATTCCTGAACGTATTGTTGAAAATATCCTTAAATCCATTAAAGTAAGAGCCGATACTGGATTTTCTGATATTGTCTGGGTAGATAATATCATTAAATATGATTCTAATCAGTTTGTAGAATATTTCTTTTATGATCAAGTTATTTCAATCTTAACTAAGTTAGGATATAAAATTCATTCTATGGCGGAAGGAAGAACTCTTATTTTTTGGGACAATTAAGTATAAAATTTATCCTAAGGGATAAAATTTATCCTAAGGGATAAAATTGAATTGAATCATCTTGATATATTATATTAACATAATTCTTCTTATGGAACAACTAACTCCTGAACTCTTATCAGCAACTGATGCTAAACTATTAGTTAATATTGCCCCTGCCCTTAAAAATGAACTCTATGAAAAAGCAGTAAGTGAAATTTTACTTATTATCTTAAACTTGATTAAAAAAGAAAGTCTATCTGGTAAATCATATTTACATGTAGAAAATGAAGTCTGTTCTGATCTTAATAACCGAAAGGTATTTGAGTTATCTAATCCAGAAATTAAACCAAAAATAATTAAGAAACTCAGGTCATTAGGATATCAAGTAAGCCCTCTAGGATTTTTCCCATTTATGACTGAATTACTTGTTTCATGGTACTAAAATAAATTCGTCCTTGAATGACGTTAAACTTATCTATTTAGCTCTTGTAGCTCAGTTGGTTAGAGCATCGGTCTTATGAGCCGAGGGTCGAGAGTTCGAGTCTCTCCGAGAGCAAAAATGTTTAGAACAAGCCTTAACTGGCTTTTTCTGCCCAATTTAGAATGAGCGATTTCATTTATCACAAGAAATATACCAAATCAGAAAGAGATGAACAGTTTAAATTATTTAACGCCAAGAATGTTGGTTCGAATCATTTTCCCATTATTTTAGAAGCATCTAGAGCATCTACAGTTAATTTAGATGAGACTCTTTTTTCTGTTAGTACTAAAACAACGGTTAAAGATTTAGTTTCAGACTTCAGTCCTAATGGAGCTCCTTTTTATTTATTCTATGATAACATCTTAATGCCTGACGATGTTAATTTATATAAGTTCTATCTCACATATAGAAGTAATGATTCGTTCTTATACTTAAAATATAGCAATTCTTATACCATTGGGAAAAAACTCTCCACTTTAGTTCAAACAAAAATTAACTTTAGTGAATTTAAGGAGAATAAAATTGAATCTAATTAAGTCTCATTATTTATTTATATTAGATGAGCCAGCTTATTACTGCTTCTGAAGCTAAAAAACAATCTAGTGATAATGTTAAAACTCCATTATATTATGAAATATTGAAACAGATTAACAGTCATTTTTCTATGGCTATAAAAAATGGAAAATTTAATACAACATTTACATATTCAACATTGATTAGAAATTCAATGATTGATTTAATTATTAAAGAATTAGAATCTTTTGGATATAAAGTAAAAGAAACTTATATAGAACCATCTAATTGTGTAAATATTTTTTGGAATTAAACTAAAAAGCTCTTTAATGGGATTTTTTTATTCATTTTTATAATCATATCAGATGAATCCTCTTAATTACTGCTCCTGAAGCTAGAACCTTAACAAAGAGATAAGGTATTTAAGTATTAGGCCTGAACTTTCATTACTAAACTTATTTACGAAGCCATAAAAATTGGAAGATATGTAGCAATCTTTGAATATTCTCAAACAAATATTCGTACCGAGACGATTGACAATGTTTTAAAAACACTTTCTGATTATCACTATGAGACTAGTATTCGTTATATTAGTGGGTCTAGTCGCCAATTAATCATTTCTTGGGAACATTAAATATTTATAGTTCTTTAATGAACTTTTTTATTTTTATAATAAATAAAATTGAATCAAAATAAATAAACGGCTTATATTTCAGCTCCTGGTTATGCAAATCTTTGTTAAAACTCTTACTGGAAAAACAATTACTCTTGAAATTGAAGCTAGTGAAAATATCTCTAGTATCAAACAAAAGATTCAAGATAAGGAAGGAATTCCACCTGATCAACAACGTCTCATCTTTGCTGGAAAACAATTAGAAGATGAGCGAACCGTTTCAGATTATAATATTCAAAAAGAATCAACTATTCACTTAGTCCTTAGATTAAGAGGAGGGAATCTTTAGATTAATCAGAAGATTAAAATTGAATTATATTAGCCTGTCATGGGCTAATATTAATGTTTATCGTTGTAGATAATAATAAAAAAGTTATCAGAGAGTTAGAAGAGTCTAAAGCTTTAATTAAGACTCTTCAAGATAGACGAACTAGATTATATAGGATGCTTTATTTTAATTCTGTTGTAGGCACCATAACTCTTTGTCTTAAACATTTAACTTATGTTTCACCTCATTTTCTATTGTTTAATATTATAGGCGGAAGTACTGTTTTAAATGTAGTTTATTTAAACTTAATGAGCTTTAATTTCTTTTAATAAAGTCGCTTTATTTAACCTGTCCATACTGTTTTAAGCATAGTTTATTTTAATTTAATAGAGTTGCTTTATCTAACCCCCCTGAACTATAAATAGGTATTTTACCTGCTCGGTGTTTAATCATATCACTAAAGAATATACGACTAACTTCTTTTTGCTCAGATTCATTAACGCCTTCAGGGCCAAATTTTTTTTCAAAGAACGTAGGCTTTTTTTCCTCTTTAGTATTAAGTAAGACAATGATACCTGAGACAATTAAAGATAAAACAAATAAAATTTGAACTAGTAATAGCATAGATGTTATTATTAGTTAATAAATAAATTAATTAGAAAAATAATTCTTTAGTATTTTACGAACAATGTAGAATAAAATGATAATAGCGCCAAATCTCATTGATGAACCTGCAAATGTAATACCAGCTTCCGTGAATAAGTTAGGTAAATTTTCTTTCATAACCCGCTTACTATACGATCCTAAAACAACGTAGGCAATAAAAAGCATAATTAAGGGATCTTTAAGATCAGAAAAAATAGAACTAACGATATTAAATGTATCATTTTTCTCAAGAACTTTGGATGCAAACGATTTATCTTTAGAACTATTAATTTCACTAATAATAGAATCAACTGTATGATCTTCATTTTCTTGATCAAGTTGTTTATATATATTTTCTGCATCATAAACGGCAGAGATATCACCTTCTTTTATTTTAGTATCGGACGACATCTGGTTAAATTTTTCCATAAGTATGTATGTTATTAATATACAATCATTTAATTATTTAGTTTAGACGAATTAATCCGGATTAATTAAAATTGAATTTATTCAAGCTGAGATGGTACTGATATAAATGCTGAAGATGATGATAGATTCACTGTGTTAATGTCTGCAAGCTACAATGGTCATTTGGAAATTGTAAAAAAATTCATAAAAGCAAAAGCCAATTTAATTAAAAAAGATAATTATGGAAATACCGCTTTATCTTTAGCAAATGAATATGGTCATCTGGAAATAACAGAAGAATTAGCTAATGCTGGAGCAGATATTGACGGTGAAGAAAATATAGAAAAAGATATCTCTGATTCAGAGGAAGAAGATGAAGATGAAAATTAAATTAAAACAAATATATAAGCTCTTAATTGAGCTTTATTCTATTTATAGCTTTTCATTCAAATTAGCAATACAGAATTTAATTTCACCTAAATCGCCAATAGGATATTCAATCATTAAAGGTTGATCCATAGACATGTGCATCTTAATATGACTTGTCGAACTTAATCCAGTACATTTAACAACCGTGCTTAAATCTAAAAGTGTAAATGTTCCTGATATAATATTCTTCTCTGGATTAAATGAATAAAATTTAATACCGTTCTCTGAACCAGGAACTAATGTGTTTTTACCTACCGTATTGACCATCTTATCACTCTCTACATTTAATATAAGTGATTTACCAGGCTGAACAGTGATATTAATTTTTTTACCAAGTTTCTCAAGATACTTAATTTCTTTTTGGAAATAACCCGCTGGAATACCCATAACCACATCATACTTATCATTAAATCTTTTCTCATAAAGACTCGTTTCTGGATTCAAGTCACATTCAATAAGACTTGTTTCCCAATTTCGTTTACTATTGATATTTGCATCATCAATACCGATATTAATCGTTTCTGATCCTTTATTTGAATAAAGTTTAAAAACGTGATTTTTATCTTTCATGATTTTAAGAAGAGATGAAACCATTAGAATATTAATGCCTACATTATGAACTTTTCCAGGAGAGCAATAATAAATTCCTCCATTGACAAATCCTTTAGACGTTAAAGAGACTTGAATTCCTATGGATTTAGTTGGATTAATCGCAATGGCTTTCATCCCATTTTCAGAGAAAATCCAATTGACGTCTGTTACAATTAAACTTAATGATTCAAATAACGTCTTAATTAAATTAGTCTGAATAGTTGCTATGTACAAATTTTTATCATTAAAATTACTCATATTTTTTCTAATATTTAGTTTCGTCGTTATTTTTTTAATATGTTTTAATTATATGTATATATTTTTTACATGTTAATTATACCTACAGATTTAATAACAGAAGCAAGAATAGGCCATTTAGAAAACGTTCGACTTATTTTAAAAACTAAAAAGTTTAACATAGATGAACAAGATAAATTAGGATATACTGCATTAATATATGCGTGTATTCATAGCCACACAGATGTTGTTAAACTTCTTTTAGAATTTGGAGCAAATCCTAATATTTCGAATTTTTTAAGAAAAACTCCATTGATGTATGCTTGTAAACAAGGTTCTCGTGAAATTATTACTGTATTGCTTAAGTATAATGCCATTGTAAATATGAAAGATAATCAACGTTTTTCTGCTCTTATGCACACTTGTCTAAGTGGATTTAAAAAAATAGTTAAAATGTTAATTGAACATGATGCAGATGTCCATTTAATTAGTAAAGAAGGTCATTCTGCTCTTAGTCTTGCCCATAAATATGGATTTCCAGAAATTGAAAAAATGCTTAGAGAAAAAGGCGCGTTATATTAAAAATATTATATTAAATATTAATTTAAGCTAAATAAAATTGAATCAAACCAGATCGATAGATTAATAAATCAGCTCCTTATTAGCCATGACCGATTATACCTATCAAACCGCTTTTTTTTATGACATTTTAATGTCTCATATTGATTCTCGAATTGAGAACACCAAGGCAAAAGGAAAAACTTCTTTTGTCCTTTTTACCATTGATCTTCAAGGATTTACTTGGGCTAAATATTACGCTGAGAGACGAGAAATTGATTCCGGATCTCTAAGAATCCGGGATTCTCGCTATGCTAAGTATTTTGTCCGATTGGATGATGATTTCGCTGTAAATATTAAGGATCTATGGCATCAAGGATTACGTGATAAAGTTCAGGATTATTTTACAGTGAAAAATGAAGATGGTTCATTTAAGTTGTTCGAAGATGAACCTATTAGGACTGCAAATGTATTCATGAAACATACTAAGAAAACAAATGAAGATGGAACTCCAGTTAAAGGTATTTGGTTTGTTATCGTAGACTGGAGCCGAAATGAGCAATCTGTTCCCGTTGAATTAGACAATTTCCCATATACGACTCCTTTACCCAATACTCCTCGTTTTGGAACTTTAGCTGAAACTACTCAAACTACTCAAACCGCTGAAACTCAAGAAACTACTCAAACCGCTGAAACTCAAGAAACTACTCAAACCGTTCAAGTAATTGTATTACCTAAAAAACCTCTTAGTTCTGAATGTTGGGCAGACACAACTGATTAAACTTTTTTTAAATAAATCAATCCCCTTAAATGGGGTTTAATTCATTTAGTAATTATTTTTTCATCTAAATTAATAGATTTTTCAATAATATCTGTATCTAGAACATACATTATATCTAAGGAGTATTTAGTATTATATATACCTAAATAAGCATATATATCATTTGGTGTCCAATTAGATAAAGGTGTTAGATTATTAATAAAATGGGTAATGTTTAAGTTACCCATATTTGCATGTAAAATTAAATTAGTATTCCTTTCAGGAACCTTAATTAATTCTGTTTTAGATATAAACGTCTCAATAGTTGAATTAGTATACGCTTGTTTATACTTATAAACATAGAAGCCATTTTTAATATGGTTAAGAAAGAGAATTTCAGTAGGATAATACTCTATTATTTTCTCAATTATGAGAACCGTTTGTTTAATAATTAAAAAAAGTAAGTGATTAAACATTTATTTTACTTATCTTTATTTTTTTAATTTAAAAAAAATAAACATGTATATAAATATACATATATGAAAATCCATCTAAATAATTTAGTTAAATGTTCAGAAATTGTTAGAACTAGAAATGTAGATTTATCGTTTACATGGGATCTTTATTCGGAAATATCTAACATAATTAGATTCCTTAATGGACTAGAATTTAAGGAAAACGAACTTAATCTTAAAGATGAACAAAAAGATACTTTTGAAAAAGCAATGAAAGTATTCATTGATTTAGCAAATATTGGTATGAAAAGAGGTCTTTTAACATGGGACGAAGGTTCTAATGTTTACGCGTCCATTAAAGAAGTTAATGGGTTTATAACTAAAATGAAAACTAATTAAAATTGAATCAAATGAATTCGATAAGTTTAAAATATCATTCCTATGAATACTTTAGATTCTAAAGAACAACATCAACTTAATAAGGCTCTTGATGTGGTAAGCGGTAAGGTTTTTAAGAATTATTATATTTTTATGACCTATATAGAATCTGAACACAAATGTCCAGATTGTAAACATTTCAGCGGAATACTAGATAAAACAGAACAGTCTAAACAGATAGATATTCCATTTGACTTAATTATTGGAGAACACAATGAAATTAACTTAGCTGAGTTAGAAAAAATCTTAAATGAAAGAGAAAAAGAAAAACAAAGCTTTTATATCTGTAAATGTTATAGACTTAAAAAACTTATTAAAGCATATATTGTTAACAAAAGTGATGACAACATACTAAATGGGTTGTACTATCAGCGACATATATGCTATGTCCGTAATATGTTTAAATTACATGATATCGCTTCTGAGTTAAAGAAACATCAACATTCTTCTTCTGACGAAATTGTTAAATGTTCAGAATGTTCTAGTTCATTTGGGAAAAAAGCAAGAATATTAAATCCTGATTTTTTTCCAAATGAACTCTTCCTTGAGGAATAAATTATTCCTTACGAAATAATCTAAAACTAAGCTCTTAATTGAGCTAAAATTAATTTAGGAAAGAAGATTTCCTGCCGAAGACCAAAGATTATTTACAGAGTCCCATACAAACATATAACTTAGTCCAGGTTGAAATCCTGTTGCACCTCCTGCTCCTGCTATATGAGATGTTGCTTCGGTTGCTGTATCTACTGTTTCACCACCTTCATTAAGAACAATAATAAATTGTCCGGAATAATGTCCTTTTTGAAGAATAGTTCCTGTTCTTGAAGAACCCCCTGCATCAAGACGTATGACTTGTCCACTTATTTCAATTGTTTGACTATTTCCGCTTAAAGTCTGTAGACTGGCTGATATGCTATTTTGTGTAGTTACATTCTTATTTATTAAAAAAGATCTAGTTGCCATTAAATAGTATAAATATTAATTTATTTTACTTAAAAATAAATTAACCTTAAAATATATAACGAATATGCGTTGGAAATGTACATGTGGATGTAATAAATACCAAGAAGATATTACATTTTCAAAAATTAAAAAATGTTCTTTTTCATGGTGTTCTAAAAAAATTCTTGATGATAGATTTCATCAGTGTTTCCAATGTAAACACTATTATTGTGCCAGTCATCTAGAATTTAGAACTACATCATGGATTCTTAAATTAGTACCTAAATTAAATTATGTTTGTCGCGGATGTAGCCAAGGAGTAAATTATGATAGAAATTATACTTAGATTGTGCTAGTGAAATCTGTTGGTTTTAATAAATATGGAACCGCTACATAAGCATTAATTTTTTTGGATGAATAAAATGTTCAATTATAATTATAGGTATTGATTCAGAAACAAACCGTTTCATAAAACTTTTTTTATCTTTAGATAAGTTTATCTATATCCAAAAGATCTGTTTTCTTATCAACAGTGTTTGCAAGATTCCAATCAATAATCATAACTTGGCCATTAGAATCATACATAATATTTTTCCACTTAATATCGCCATGAGTAATCCCTCTAGCATGAACTTGCGTCATGATGTGTTTTATTTGAGCGATATTCTCCTTAGTATGGTGTTCTCTAGGATATGCTCTCTCTAAAAGAATAAATGTATTCCCATTATCGGTTATACCATGATTATAAATCATGGGAACGCCTTCAATCCCTTTTAAACTAAGAAGAGTCTTTACTTCTTTATCGTAATAAAGAAACATGTTATAATTTTCGTCATCAGAAGGATCAACTTCATCAGAATAAATTTTAATCACTTTTGTATCATCGTATAAGTAGACATTAGAATACAAACCTGAACCTAAATGAATCATCTATATGTAGATAGATAAACATATCTTAAGTATTCAATTTTATCTAAACTAGATAAATTTTATCCGTTAGGATAATTAAATCATTCCTAATGTTTTTTTCACAGAATTAGCTAATAGATGAGGATTAGTATAATGACCTAAATCAGTCCCAGCTGAATCTGTTTCACATACCCACGTTTCCGCTTGAGTCCTTTTAAAATCAATCCAAGACATTCTTGGACCTCGTTCTATCATGGTATGCATTCGTCGTAAATGCTCAAAATAATCTTCCGACGCTACTTGTCCATTCCAATTGGTTTCTCCTACTAATGTAAATGAACTATTGCTTTTAGAAGCTAAAGAATAAGCTTCTCCGAGATACCATACTCCTGCAGCAGCAGATGCATAATCAATCGTTAACGTTGCAGTATTTTCAGCATACCAATAAATAGGGAATCTTAAAACTGTTGCGAAATCAGCCATTCCGACGACAGTTGAAGTAAAATAACGCGTTTTACTTCCATCTGATACTCTTAATAAGAAAGCAGGTTTATCAACTGTTCTATAACCTGCTAAAAATACATACCAGGTACCTGATGTAACAGAAACCGTTACATAACTACTGGTTGTTTGTTGGACAAATCCTCTTGTTTGAGTAGCTGTAATGACAGCAGATGATCCTAAATGGGTATAACTTAGTCTAGTTGCCGTTGAACAAAAAATATTCATATGCGCATTAGCCATAGCAATAGCCCACATTAAGTCTGTCCCTGATAATGGCGAAACATCATTAACGCCTAAACGATAAATAACACTTGTATATGAGGCACTTACGGTGGCTAAAGCATTTAACTCATAATAAGAATCACTTGCTGGATCATATCCTCCTCCAATATGCGTAATTCTTAATGAACTTTTTGTCCATAATTGACCTCCTGATAATGCTAAAACAGTTCTAATCCCATCTACGGCAGGAACTCTTGCAGAATCTTCACGAGAATCACCAATAAGTAAAATATCAGCTGTTGTCGGAACAGGTCTTGTTAAAATATTTCCTCCTGATATGATATTTTCACTTGTAGCGATTCCTCCCGTTACGACTAATGCTCCTGTTGTTTTACTTGTGCTTGAAGTGGCATTGGTGATTGTTACAATACCAGTTGCGTTTACGATTCCTAATCCGAAACCTGTCATCTTATTGTATACTTTAGAGCTAGGAAAAAATAATTGGCATTAAACGAATATTGTTCTAATTCTTATAAATGGTTGGAACTCTAGTAGAATCTTTATGAGAATCTACAATAAGTAAAATATTAAACGAATTAAGCATTAAAAGCAGCAGATGCCCCTGCTAAATTACCACCTATCCCAGACCACGATGTTCCATCCCAAATTAATGCATAATAATCTCCAACTGCATCTAATACGAGACTTGTGAATCCTGTTCCTGTAATCGTTAAAATAGTTCCCGCCGTAATTGCTACTAATCTAAAATTCATGATTTGTCCAGGATATTTGCCACTTGCTAAAACAGATGTACTTCCGACTGTAGAATTAAGTGTATATCGATAAGTTAAAGATGTTGATGCTGTCGCTTCATTTGCATCGGTGTTGGTTTGATTAGTATTGGTTGTAGATGCTCCAGCAATACTTAGATCGGTTCCAATGTAAGCTTTTTTAGCAACTGCTAAACCTCCCGCAGTCGTGATCGTTCCACCGTTAGTACTGCTACTGGCATCTGTTGTTAAAGAAATACCTATACCCCCATCTAAAGTTAAAGCTCCAGTAGAACTACTTGTGCTCCCTGTCGTATTTGAACTATCTAAGATACCAGACGTCGTTGTTGTACCACCTGTTATGGTTAATGTTCCTCCACCAGCTACACCAGTGCCCGCTGATGCAATTAATCTTACATCATAATCAACCGCTGTTGCACCACAATGAAAATCCATAAATGGGGTACTACTTGTTCCATCTGTTCGACCTATTTCAAAACCAACATTCCCTGCTGCTGTATTGCCAAATGTAAATGATGTTATAGGTCCAAATCCTATCGCTGTTGTGCCAACACTCATTCGAGTTGAACCACCAACAGATAATCCAATAACTGAAGCAGCACCAAACATACCTGTATTTGTTTCCGAACTAAAGGTATAAGTTGGGGATGCAGCAGTCCCATAAGGCACATTAATAGTTGATCCTGTAAATACTTTTTTAGCAACTGCTAACCCTCCCGCTGTTGTAAATGTTCCACCGTTCGTACTTGAAGTAGCCTCTGTGGTAAGTGAAATACCTAACCCACCAGCCTAATGTAATGCTCCTGTTGAATTACTAGTACTGGTCGTTGTATCAGTGCTTGTTGCTATTCCAGTAATATTTAATGTAGTTCCTATCCAAATAGATTTAGCAATAGCAATACCTCCTGCCGTTGTAAAAGTTCCACCATTAGTACTTGAACTAGCGTCAGTGGTATTTGAAATACCTATTCCACCAGTTGTTAATAAAGCACCTGTCGTATTACTTGTGCTTGCAGTTGTATTCGTGTTCATTAAAAGTCCAGCATGTTGAATTCTTTTTGTAACAGAAATTCCTCCTAATGTTTTTAAAGTTCCTCCATTTAATGAAGACGAATCAGTTGTATTTGTAATATTTACACCTCCAGCAATTACTATAGATGGGGTGGGTCCAACATCTAATATAGCATTAGTATTATTAAATGCTGATGTGGCAGAACTACCTACATCAAAATAGGTTCCGATATAAGTAGAACCAGCTACAGCTAATCCACCTGCAGTTGTAATGGATCCACCATTAGTACTTGAACTAGCGTCAGTGGTATTTGAAATACCTATACTTCCAGCTAAAAGTAATGATCCTGTTATATTAGAAGTACTAGCAGTGCTATTAGTACTCGTTGTTATACCTGCCACGTTAAGGGTTGTTCCTATCCGAACAGATTTAGCTACAGCTATTCCACCGGCAGTTGTAAATGTTCCTCCATTAGTACTTGAAATAGCATCAGTGGTATTAGAAATACCTATACTTCCAGCTAAAAGTAAAGATCCTGTTATATTAGAAGTACTAGCAGTGCTATTAGTACTGGTTGTTATACCTGCCACGTTAAGGGTTGTTCCTATCCAAACAGATTTAGTTATAGCTATTCCACCTGCAGTTGTAAATGTTCCTCCATTAGTACTTGAAATAGCATCAGTGGTATTAGAAATACCTATTCCCCCTGCTAAAGTTAAAACACCTGTTATACTACTAGTACTTGCGGTAGTCCCTGTTATACTAATAGAACTAACTTCAATAGAACCTCCAACTAAAGATAAAACATTAGTCGATTTATTATAAATTAAAAATTCTCCAGCATCAAGAAGAATTTTAGGACTTGCTTGATTACTTAAATCAGTCAGTCCATTCACTGTAAGGGTAGTGGCATAAACGTCGTTAAGATATGAATCAGTAGGAAATGGCATTTAATGAACATAAACAAATTAATATTTTTAAATTAACTTATTTAACCTCATGCTTAATTTTAACTTAAAGATTATGATCTATTTAATGATAGAATGAAGTTATATTACATAACAACCATAGAATGTATATGTCGTCAAGCGTTAGATAATCCAGATTATCCTTATTCAATAGATTATATTATTTTAGAACTTAAACGAAACAAAGATTTTCTTATTTCGGTTAA
>ERZ1292625.2068-Hain-H41-01um-R1-2068-length-20003-cov-6_pt1 | contig 15324 bp, 18 predicted proteins | sample MGYA00564400_ERZ1292625 | MGnify/ENA primary metagenome ERZ1292625 (study PRJEB36523, sample SAMEA6512639) | groundwater metagenome | collected 2019-01-08 | study: AquaDiva: Metagenomics assemblies of 32 groundwater samples | reverse complement strand
GAGAAAAAGCGAAATTTTTTCTTAATCGCTCTCTGGTACAATTCCAAGGTTTTTTTCCGACCGATTAGAGCCGAAACAAGCATGAGTAAGCTTGATTTTGGCACATGGAAATTAGTGATAAGACCGTTTATAAATTTGAACTGATAACCTTCGCGAATAAAAAGATCGGTTGTCCCCGAAAGTTTATGGAGCTGGCTGTGTTTGTCCACACTTGATTCGAGTGCCCGGAGCGTGGTGGTGCCAACAGCAATAATCGGAAATCCGGACTTCTTAGCCTTATTTAAGGCTTGAGCCGTTTTCTGATCGATTTCGTACTGCTCCTCATGGAGTCGGTTGGTTTCTAGATTTTGACTGGTGATCGGACTAAACGTTCCTAGATTTACATGTAGCGTGATGAATTTTGCAGAAACTCCAGCTGATTTTAGTTTTCTAAAGAGTCTTTTTGTAAAGTGGAGAGCGGCGGTGGGAGCCGCTACTGATCCTGCCTCAGAGGCAAAGATAGTTTGGTATTTTTCTTTTAGGTCACTTTCTTTGAGTGGCGAGTTTTTTATGTACGGGGGGATAGGAGTCTGCCCATAGGTCTTTAAAATCTTGAAGATACTAGTTATTGGAAAAATGGGAGTTAGGAAATAAATTCGATCCTTTTGCTTAGAGACGCGGAGTTTGAGTTTTTTGTTTATCTCAAGTTCTGAACCGACCACTAACCTGCGATCCGCCAGAACCTTGATAAACCCGCCCTCTCTCCCGACATAAAGAAGCCTCACCCTGCCACCCGTTTCTTTTTTTACAATTAGGCGGGCGGGGATTACTTTGGTTTTATTAAAAACTAAAACGGTTCCGGAAGGCAAATGATTGGCGAGCTTTATAAATTTTGTCCAGGAAACTTTTTCCGTTTTCCGTGAGTAAACCAAAAGATTAGCGCTATCTCGCGGCGAAGCCGGTTCTTGGGCGATTAAACTTTCTCTAAATTGATAATCGTAACTCTGCAGGATTTTTTTCGGATCCATTATCACTAGAGGGATACTAGGTACCAGGCGGCCACAACGACGGCTGTTTCAGCCCGAAGGGTTCGAGAACCAAGAGAGAGTAGGGGGTAACGATTTTTTTCAAATTCTTGAATTTCGCGTGTCGTCCATCCGCCCTCGGGTCCAGTAAGAACGCTAGCGGACTCAAATCCCTTGAGCTCGGGGGTGGAATCGCAGATAAACTTCCCGCTTTTTTCGAGCACTAAAGGTAGACCAATTTCTTTTGACTTCTCTATGGCGTCTCCGAAGCTGAGTGGAGGGTGAACTTTTGGAACGCGACCCCGCTCCGACTGTTCGGCGGCTTCTTTGGCAATCTTACGAAGTCGATCCAGCTTGAGGTCAAATTTCACAGTCCTTTCAGTAATTATGGGGAAAAACTCCTCAACTCCGACCTCTGTCCCCTTTTGGATGATAAATTCAAAACTTTCTCTCTTCAAGATGGCAGCGAACAGGAAGAGTTTACGCTTGGGTTCGGTTTGGTTTTCTATTTCTTCTAAAACCTCAAACTCTACGAAGTCTTTACCGAAAATTTTGAGTTTTGCGGAAAAGTCGATTCCGTTACCCTCACTTATTATTACGACTTCGCCTGGCTTTATCTTCAGAACCTTTTTGATCTGATGGAGAACTTCGAGATCAACAACCTTAAGCGTGGAGTTTTCCCTTTTGAAACTCGTTATGAATCTGTGGATTTTCATGACTAGAATTATTGTAGCGTGAAATTATTAAAACCCTAAACCCCGCTTCTGCGGGGTTTAGGGTTTCGTAGAGCAAAGCACGTTTTAGTCCTGCTTATTCCGTGGAAGGAGCTGTGAGGTCACCACAAGCAACGTAAACACTGACTTCTTCCGCTGACTTGTGAACATTGATCGCTAGAGGCAAAGAACCAAGAAGAGTTTCGGTTGAAACATCGAGCATGGTTTCAGAGACTCCGCCTAAAACTGATGTGAGCGGGTATTTAACCGTGCCGATTTCGGCGCACGAACCCACATGGATGTGAGCTGGCTGATTAGCTTCAGCTGAAGCGCCAGTGAGGCTCAAAACAACTTTGGCCTTGCCATCGACATCGTTCACAGTTACCGTTCCGGAAATACCGGAAGCGTTTTGAGCATTGAGGACAACTGAGGCTCCGTTTTTTGGCTCCATGCTATCCCCCTCCGTTCTATCAGAGGACGAATTTCCTCCCATCGCAAAGAAGACAATGATGAGCACTGCGACAACGACACCGCCGATAATTAAAGAATTTTTTGTCATAAGGATTGAACTATTTTCGACCTTTCAGAAGAAAAACTCCCCTCGGGGAGTAATCAGACCGCTTAGTCTAAGCTAATTTTAGGTTCTAATTTTTAGGCTGTCAATGGGTTTAATCATTCTTTCTTCAGGTGATCAAGCCCGTATTTTAGGTTTCCGTTGACTTTTTTACCGGGATTAAAAATATTTTGTGGATCGAAGATTTTCTTAACTTCCTCAAAAAGCTTAATCATTCTTGGTGAATACATTTTTGAAAGGTATGGGGTTCTAACCAGACCGTCGTTGTGTTCGGCGGTGATTGAGCCGCTAAATTCCTTGACTAGATCGTAAACTTCTTCTGAAAGTTTTTGGATGACGTCGTTAAGAGCGGGGTCTTTGAAATCCGCCAGGGGGATAATGTGAAAATTACCGTCCCCGGCGTGGCCGGCGATTGTGTAGTTCAATTCCTTATACTTTCCAACAAGAGAATTCAGGCGCGGGAGAAACTCCGACATATCTTTGGGATTTACGATGACGTCGTCAATAAATGGGGCGGTGTGACGATTTTTCACTTTTTTTCGAAGTAGATTAAAACTTTCCCGGCGAATGGTCCAGTACTTTTCTCCCTCGTCTTTGCTTTTGGTCCGGCGCGCTTCGAACCCCTGACTCTTTATTTCGCGTAATAAGAGTTTTGACGAATTAATGACACGGTCTTCATCTTCTCCGGAGAATTCCGCTAGCAAAACTAGCTTTGGAAAGCCGGAGGTTAAGAGGATCCAAAAATCTGGCAAAAATTGGAAAAATAATTTGAACAAATTTTGCCGCTTAGCTAGCAACGACCGAATGAGGCTTGGCAGGAATTTGATGGCAAGCATAAGAGTTTTGTTGTCGTAACATTCTAGGGTTTCGGGCTTAAACCCAAGAATAGTGTTCACGACTTCGCCGATTGGCTTTAGGTCTTTTAAAAAAACTACAACCATTCTGGAGTGGGGTTCGACTTTAGCCAGCCTTAACTTAGCTTTGGTTATGATCCCGAGCGTGCCCTGCGAACCCACAGCAATTGATTGATATCAAAAACGCCACCTTTCCAAATATTCCACAAGAAGTATCCAGAAGAATTTTTTGAAACTTTTGGTTCGGAGGCTTTGATAATCTTTTCGTTCTTCTTCAAAAGAGCGAAGAGTTGTTTGTAGATTTTTCCTTCGAATGTTTTCAGCTGAACTTTTTTCTTTAGCTCTGGCTCACTTAGTGGTTTCAGGATGTATTCCTCGCCGTCAGCGAAAACAGCATTTAGCTCAAGAATGTAGTCTTTTGCCTCCCCGAGGGATAGGGACTTTTCGCCCGCGGAATTGTTAGCTACGATACCACCCATCGCGCAAAGCTCTCGTGAGGCTGGATAGGGGGGATAGATCAAGCCCTTTTTTAGTGTTTCGATTTCAAAATCTCGATAGAAAGCTCCTGGTTCGGTTATGGCATAGCCACCGCCTCCTTCTCGTTTTACTTCTTTAACGCGATTCATGTGCTTAGTAAAACCGAGCACAATTGATTCGGTGAGCGATCCGCCAGTCATATCGGTGCCGGCGGAACGAGCCGAGATAGAAAGGCGCTTGTCTTTTTTCTTTCTTGCACCCACAAACTTAACGAGCTTTTTCACATCTTCAACATCTTTCGGAAAAACGACCATTTCGGGCTTAATTTTGAAGATACTCGCATCTTCGCTGTGCTCCCCCAGGGTTTTTTCGTCAGTTAAAACTTCGCCTTTGAAGAATTTTTTGATCTCATCGCGTAGCATGAATTAATTATAGCATTCTTTTGACATCTAATTTTAAAGGCATAAACTTCAAATTAGCACACGAGTTCCACTCAACTCAAAGGAACTTAATTCGACAACTGACAATAGACGAGGAGGAAAAGCTATGCACCGGCGTTTCTATGGAGCGAGGATTGTGGGCATCGGCAAAGCCCGCGAAGGACTGCGGCGAGTGACCAACACTGAACTAGCCAGGATGCTTGGACGATCTGATGATTACTTCAAGAGCTGGTTTATAAGTGGATCGTCGGAGGCTTGGTGGAATTCACTTCTGGAGAACGAGCGGGTAAAACTTCGGGAAGAATTCCGAGAGAAAAACGGACGGGAATTGGCTTTTTCTTGCGTACCAGACCGGCTGTTGCTTTGGGCGACGGTGCTACGGGAAAAGCAGATCAAAACCGATCACACCTGGATTCTCGAAAGGACTGGAATTCGCGAGCGACAGTTCGCGGAAGATGGCGTGGCTACCAGCGACCTCGCCTGCGATGCTGTAGCCGAAGCTCTTCAAGTGGCGGGGATTCACCCTTCGGACATCGATGGAATCTTCCTCGGGACGGTGAGCGATGATCACCCCCAAACTCCGCCGACGAGCGCCATTATCGCTGAGAAGTTAGGCTTGGGAAAAGGTGATCATATGCGAAATATCGTCTTTCGAGACGTATCTGAAGCATGCACTAGTTCTTTGGCGGCGCTCGATACCGCCTACGCCCATATTCAAAACGGGCGTTGCAAAACAGCTTTGGTCATCGGCGCTGACAAGATGACCTCAACCATGAGCCCCTTCTCTCGCAACCTTTGGCCGATTTTGGCTGATGGCGCCGGGGCTCTTGTGCTTCAGAGAACCCACCTCGACGATGACGCTTTTGGTCCGAATTCGTTTTTCTCCAACCTCGATGGCAGCTTAGCCTCGCTTATCGTTACGCCAGCCGGAGGTTCGCGCTTGCCCGTGACGGCCCAAATGATCCTGAACCCATTCGATCAGAGACAGTTTATGGAAATGGCTGGGCCGAGAGTTCGAAAGGAAGCAGTTAGATTACTGCTACCGGCCGATTTCGAACGAGACTGGCAGGACGCGGTGATTCCTGTCGCTTTGCGGGAAGCCGGTTTTCCGATGGCGACAAAAGAGGATTTTGCGAGAGCATTGAACGCTCATACTTTTATCCTCTTTCATCAGGCGAATGGAAGGATGTGCGCGGATCTGGCGGAGAAGCTGAAAAAGAAATTCGGTTTCCGTGGTTCATGTCCATCAAACATCGCTCGGTACGGCAACACTACTTCGGCCAGTTGGATCTTGCTGCTTTATGAATTGTGGCGAAAAGGGAAACTCAAACCTTCCCGCCGACGGGCCAAGCGCATTCTTGTTGTCGTATTTGGAGGAGGTTTCACGGCAATTACGGCCAGCCTAGACTGGACGCTCGATCTGCCGGAGGAATATCCTCTCTCGGCGTAATTAATTTCTGCGCGCCTCATAGGGCCATCTCTCGGATGGCCCTTTTCATTTTCTCAAGTATTCAATTTTTCCTTTTATGATCGAAATTAGTTTTGACGGTTTTACCGCTAATTTTCCCGCATCGACATAAAAATTAACCTTGTCGCCGAAGTACTTTTGAGCTTCTTTAATTGTCTTAGCTGGTGATTGACCTTCAAAGTTAACGCTCGGGGCAACTAAGGGACCGGTTTTTTTGAGGAACGCTTGGAGTTTTTTGTCTTTTGGTAATCTAAAAGCCAAGGTTTTCGTACCGTGATGGAGGTAACGAAATTTTGGTTGTGGACAATCAAAAATAATACTTATTTTATTTGGCCAAAATTTTGCGACAAGTTTTCTAGAGACATGCGACAAGTTGATGCCAAATTTTTTAAGATCAGAAATTTCGCCGATTAAAATGATCATCGGCTTTTTGGAGTTGCGATGGCGAAGTTTGTAGACTCGCTCAACGGTTTTTTTGTTTAGAGCGCTACCGACGAGTCCATAGATGGTGTCGGTGGGAATAACGCCAACGCCGCCGGTTTTAAGGATTTTGACCAGTTCAGAATTAAACCGTTTAAATATTTTCATCTTATTTTATTTCCTTCTATTATTTTCTATTTATACCATCTAATCTGCGATCGCAGATTAGATGGTATAAATTAATTTAGTTAGTTTAAAGTGTGTCTAGCGCTCGGCAATACTACCCGTTCGATTAACCGAAAAAATGTGGACGTAGTCTAGAATTTCGAGTTTCCTCATATCGTTCAGTAATTCTCCTGGAATTTTATTCTTACCCAGCCAAACGCTTTTTTGAAGCATTTTGAAATTGAGATTGGCAAGTGTATCGCGAAGCCAGTTCCTTTTCCGCTTTTCCTTTTCCGGAATATCAAAACTAACTATGGTTAAATCGTTCGACTTTGCAACTTCATATTTTTTCCTGGGAATACGCTCAATCATTTGCTTTTTTAATTTTTCCATTTTCTTTTTACCTAACGCGCTCAAAAGCCAATTTTTTTGTTTGACTATAAGAAAACCATCGCGATTTAGTTTTGAAATTAAATTATAATAACTTTTCATCTTTTCTCGATGTAAAATCTCTTTTGTCCGCCTCGCTTCAAGGCGACGATAATTTCTATCCATTTTTGACGCGGAGGCGCCGTAGCCAGATTCTAAAATGGCGGTAATGATATCAGCTGTAGTCACTAATCCCTCGCCGATAACTTCCAATATTTTTAGAGTTATATTTCCTTTCATTTTTTACTACGGTTTTTTTCAAACCCTTATATAGAATTATACCAATTATCCTGCGATCGTAAAGTAGTTGGTATATTAGTTTAGTGGCTGGGGGGTGTTTTGAAAAAAATTGGTTTTATGATATAAGAAGTGTGGATACTTTAACAAGGAGGATGAGGATGTGGGGATGGATTGTTCCGCTAGCTTTCGGAGTTGGAATTTTTGTCTGGACTATCTATGACACGAAGCAAGCTGATCGTCCAATAAACCGGGCAAAAATTCCTTTCGATCAGTATGAGTGATCGGACTGCTGTTGTTTTCTGTCTAATAATCTAACAAGGAGAACGTATGAAGGAAAGACTGGCAATGTGGTTTCGTGTTGGACTGGCGCTGTTGGTGGCGCTTCTTGCAGCGTTACCAATATACCTTTTACAAGTCCGAACCGAAAAGCTGAGCTACATACTAACAGGCGAGGTTCCTAGCTTTTGGGGGCCTGTAACCATGGCGATTTTCTTTGGTTTGATGGCGGCTACCTGCGTGATCCTCTTTATGGGGATGCACCAAAACGAAAAGTGGTTGCTGAAAGTCATCAGTAAGAGTAGTGAAGCACAAACGACCCCGATCATTTGATCGGGGTTTTGTTTTTCTTTTTAGAGTAAATATATAAACCAATATAGGTTAAAAACAAAAGCGAATAGTTGATGGCCATAAAGGTGGAGTCACCCCAGCTCCAGCCATTAATGCGAAAATTGGAAAGCGGAAAAAGAAATGGGGTTGGGAAGAAAGAAGTGGAGTGGGAAAAAATGTCGATCAAAATGTGCAGTCCCCAGCCGTACATGAGCCAGAAAGGTTTGCCTTTCAACGCCCAAACAACCGCGAAGACGACTAAAAATAAAACTAAGCTATGGGTGTAGTTGTAGGAGTTGTAAATGTAGCTCGGAATAGTGGAGGGATCGGGCGGGCCACCGCTAAAAAATTGAAGTCCGCGGTAAGAAATTTCTCTTATGAAATAAGGACCAAATGAAAAAAGGTCTGGAGCGAGACCGAAGAAAATGGCGATCCAAATCGCCTTTTTGGTTGGATTGAAATTATTTTTGATGGCTACACCTCGATGAACTGCGTGAGTCCAAAGCGCGTGGGCAAGAATGTCCATCTACCTCTTAGCCGGTTTTTCGAAGATTGGGTATAAATCTGGGTCAATAGTGCGTTCGAAGCAGGTTCTGTCGGCTCCGTGCTGCCAGTTCCAATTCACTTCAGTAAAACCGGGTTTTGAATACACTCTGGCAGGCACGGGCGCGGCGACATTGCCAGCTCCATCCCTTCCTGAATTTGAACTTAAGGAAAAATTAGCGCAAAGCGTAAAGGTTTTTTCTCCGTTTATTTCATATTCGTAGGGCAAGCTGGTTTCCGGGTCACTTGGAGCTCTATAGCCCCGAACTTGATCGGTTAGATCTTCGAGTTTGGAGGGAAGTTTTTCTTTGCTCTGCCAGTAAAAAATGACTTCATTTTGAATCGACTGGAGATCGTTGATTCTAGTTTCGTCTAATCGCCTTAATCTCTGCAACCCCGGTGAACCAACGATAAAAAACCCGGCAACAACCGCGACACCGACGATTGAGATGACGATGTAAATGAAATATTTCATTCGGTTTTGTGTTTTTTAAGATCCTCGTAGTAGTAGAAAAATACTGATCCGGCGACGAAGAGAACGGTTATAACTTTTAGGATGAAACGAATGGTTAAATCTCCTCCTAAAAGATTGTTAACAAGAGCGACTAAGTCGCCGATGATGGTGACGGCTGTCAAAAAAAGCGTGAGATAGATTAACCATTTTCTAATGCTTAGATTTCTTTTCTCCGGTGTTCGATCATAACTTTTGGACAAAAACTTCGTGGTAATTAGATAAACTGGAAAAACGATGACGAGGGTGGCGATAGCGAAGCGGATGCTAGAAAATTCTGACGTTCTACTCCAGTAGTCTCTGAAATCGAGCGTATCCGGAAAACCGAGGTTTATATACTTGAAAATTAGGTTAATAAAAGTGCCGGCGCTTGTGTAGAGAGTGATGATGGCTAGAAGATGAGTAAAGACGTCTTTGGGGCTGGTTTTTTCGTGATGCTTATTCTCCATGGGGGGATTATAGCATGCTTTTCGAGTTTTCAAAAATCACCGAGCAATTACAGATCGGAGTTTTTTATGATAACTAACCGCAAATCGATGGGCTTCGTCGCGAACCTGAATAAGGGTTCTCTTTTCAACACCCTTCGGAATAAATCCAATAATGTCATTTCGTTTACGTTCCGAACCCTTAACGATACCGATCACTGGAATTCTGAAATTGGCTTCGGTGAGCGTGGATTTTGCGGCGCTTACCTGTCCCCTACCGCCGTCAATTAAAATTAAATCGGGCAGAGGCCATTCTTGATGTTTCAGGCGGCGATTTAAAATTTCTTTGATCATACCGGTGTCGTCCGGACCTTTTAATGACCGAACTCTAAATTTTCTATAATCGGACTTTTTTGGTTTTCCGCCCCCAAAAACGACCATTCCGCCGGTGGCGAAAGTTCCAGAGATATTTGAGATATCGTAGCCCTCGATACGGAATGAATTATGGATCGTAGATCTTGAATCATGAACAGTCGGTTCGTTGATGAAAGCGATATCTTGGATGTGCTTAAACGCAAATATCTGGCGACGAGTTTTTTCCGCTTTTTCGAATTCTAAATCCTTGCTCGCTCGCTTCATTTCTTTTTCTAATGATTTGAGAATTTGAAGCTTTTGGCCGGAAAAAAAGCGGCGGATATTCCTTACGGTTTTTGCGTAGTCTTTTCGAGTGATTAAATTGGAGCAAACCCCTGGGCACTGGCCAATTGAGTAATCGAAACAAGGTCGGGATCGTGAAGCATGAAACTTTCCTCCGGAGGAGGATTCGCCTCTGGCGGAGAATCTTGAATCATGGGTAGAGTATGGGAAGATGCGCCGGAGGATTTTCAGGGCTTCGCGAAGAGAGGCGGCAGAGGTAAAGGGTCCGTAAATCTTGCTGCCTGATTCTTTTTTTAAATCTTTGCCCCTAGTAAGAAGAATACGGGGAAATTTTTCTTTGGTAATTTCAACATACAAGAAACTTTTGTCATCTTTTTCGAGGACGTTAAAAGGGGGCTGATGTTTTTTAATAAGTTCAGATTCGAGAATTAGCGCCTCAAGACCGCTATCGGTTTTCATATGGTCTATTTTTTTAATAAGACTCACGAGTTTTTCGATACGGTAGTCGTGAGCTTTTTGGAAATAGCTTGAAACTCGCCGTTTTAGATTAACGGCTTTGCCGATGTATAAAATTTCTCCCCCGCTACCTCTCATAATATAAACGCCAGGAGCGGAGGGAAGGTTTTGATATGGGGATTTCATTTGCATTTTTTAATAAATTGTGGCAGTATTATTACAGAAGTTTAACTCATAAACAAGGAGGTTTATACGTCTCTCTACCGGGTGGGTGATGACGGAATCTGGCGAGATTTTTTTAGCGGTAGAATTATCCAGCTACCCTGGTTTGATTCGAAACAAGTCGATGTGCAATCTTCTCTGGAACCAGCGGCAAGCATAACTCCTCAAAGCTATGCGATGCGCGAGAAAATTCTTGCCGATCGTAGGGGAATTTGACGATAATCAATGTCTTTGAGTAAAAGCCCCACAAAAAATGTGTGGGGCTTTATTTTATTTATAGCCAGAGCAAATTCCGGAGGCGATACCGTGATTTGAGAATCTCTTATCTTCGGTTACCTCGCGAATAATCGGAAGAAATGGAGGCAGACTTGGAATCCTTCGCTTGTCGGTTAGTTCGATTTCAAGCAGAACAACTGGAAGTGGTTCCGAGAGAATGTCGAGCTGGAAATACTGATTTTCCCAAGGGAAGCAGAAACGCCGCTTAATAACATCTTCGAGGGCGAGATCTTTCTCTCCAAGGAGGTTCAGATAGGTTTCCTCGCTTATCATTTTTTCATCTTCGTAACGTTCTTCGCGGGTGTTTTTATCGATCAGTTCTTTTTCGGTATAGAAGTAGGTAGTTCCTTCGGTGGAGCTGTGGTCAACGGGCACGCGCCGACGAACTCGCCTTTCTATGTCTGGATTCAATCTCTTCAGATAGGTCTGGGTGATATCAAAAGCTACCGACCCGGGCGGAGGGGTTGCGTCCAATGAAAGTAGGTATTTTTTCTCAATTTCTATGGGCACGGGAATTCCGATGATTTTGCAGACCGCTCCGAGAAGATTGGTCATCTTCTTCCGAAAGAGAATCTTGGTTCCGTTGTCTCGATTTCCGACGATGAAAAGATGTTCATGACCAGTCCAGGCTGCCAGGGTTCGTCCGTCAAGCAGGGCGGCTTCTTCAATCGTTTCATGGCGACTGGGGTTATTTAGATTATAGAACCCTTCTGCTCCAATTGCCGCAGTTACCAAGTGAACAACGCCCTGATAGCGATCGCGAATCTGTGAGATGGAGGAAATGCCGGCTTTGGCCGCGATGGCTTTAAATAAATCTGGGTCAACATAAGCCATTCCGTCCATTGCTCCTCGGTCGCAGATAATAACCTTACGATCACCGGAATGAATATCGATTAATTGCCTCGATATTTTTTCGGAAGCAAATTGAGCTTTGAGGATTATTCTTTGAAATTCAGCCCAGGTTCGCTGGTCTTTCAGAACCTCACTCAATTTAACTCCGCGGCCGAACAGATCCGAGGCAACTTCAGGAACCAGCATCACGGTGTAGCCCATCTCGCCCAACTTTCGAACGAGCATGGCTAGCCCTTTAGATTTCCCCGAACAGGGACCGCCAGTTAAAACCACCTTCGGAACAGGTGTTTTACCTATCGACACAGCCTCTCCTTTGTTTTAAGTTTCCGTCGAAATTATACTTGATCTTCCAAAAAGGTCAAAAAAGCCCAGCAACTTATGGCTGGGCATGGGATTCTTTTTTTGCTTCTCAATTTGGAGATAGATCTCTTCACGATGAACTTCGATATCGCGAGGAGAATCTATACCAAGCTTGACCTGACTGCCCTGAAAACCGAGGACGATAATTTTGGTGACACCGTCAATAATTATAGATTCGCCCGATTTTCGGGTGAGGATAAGCACTAGCCCTCCATGGTCTCGGGGTGTCTAGTTTAATTTAAGAGTACTGGAACTAAAATAGCCTCAAGCGAAAATTTTGTCAGGCAGGAAAGCTGACCACCTAGCAGACTTTCTCTAACAATGGAAAAAGAAAAACCCGCCGAGTTTGGAAAGTTCGGCGGGCCTGTGCGCATTAATGCGCAGTTTTATTGTGTGTGATCACGATAGGGTCAGAATCCGCCCAGAGTAATAACCTTAGGCTTGCCTCTGATGGGGGTTCGCGTGGTTTTCTCCCAAAGAAGCTTTTGACCAAAGGAGTCATAGGCCTCCGCGGTAACCACTATCCAGTACTTCCTACCCGACTCGATATCGACGACCCGAAATGAGGATTCGAACAGCGCGGTGTTCGTGCCTTCACTCGCCCTAATAACCTGAGCTGAGAGAAAGTGAAGACTTTGCTTTTCTTTTTCTTTCTCCTCACGACTTTTCCGCATCATCTCGGCGAATGCCTTTTGGACATCCACGCTATCAAAGATGAGCAGGGGGCTATCGAGGCTGTCATGGGTAGGAATAACCTCGGTGTTGTCAGATGGGACAATCTTCTTTTTGTCGGGCTCCAGGCGAGCTTTTAGTAAAAGCCAGTTCCCGCTATAGGTTGAGTCGCCAAAGTACTGCTGTGACTCACTTTCGTTCAAGTACGCCCACTCGGTGGCATCAAGAGAATCGAGATGGGATTCCTTCGGCATGGGGACTTCAACATATAGTGACAGAGTGTCACCGGCGTTGAAATCGTGTGAGCCTCTCCCAATCTGATTGTGACCATAGCGTAGGAGACCCTCGGCCACACTACTTCCTCTCACGGGCTCTCGATTCACAAGAAAAACATCACTTATACCCTCATTGTCCGGAAAGATGGAGGGCACAGGGAATTTCTTGCGATACTTGCCGATGTTGTTGTGATCGCCCCTCATCACCAGCTTGGCCTCATATTCCCCCTTTGGAAAATGAGTCACTGTAAAATGATGGGTAAGACTTAGATCCTCATCATTTTCAGTCACCGACAGAACCAGGCCATTGAGCCCTAGCTTTTGGGTTTGCTCGGCGCTCCAAACGAGTGAGTCATTCCTGAAAATCTTAAGCTCTGCCCACAACTCACGTTGGTCGACAATAGTCTCCCTGGTGAGCCGGTTGCCGGTGATCCAACCCACTACCGCGATATCGTAAGTGCCGTCCTCATTCGCGAAAGATGCGATATCCATCTCTGGATATAAGTCTTTCCCGAATTCGGATTTGATTGTGTCGCCGAAGATTTGCTGAACCTTCGGAAACACGGAAGATGACTCTGGAGGGTACCACTCGGCTTTGAAAAGCTGTGCGGCAAGTCCCGTGTCCCCCCTACTTGATTCCCAGTAGTTGAAGAAAATAACTGTCGTATCCACTCGCCCTCCACCGCCTGGAACTCGCACCTGATACTGTGGTGACCAATAAGCAGACGGAGGGCCGAATCGAATGAAGTATGGCCAACGGGCGTCAACTTCCGGTTGCCAAACGTTGCCTTGACAATGAGCGCTGTCTTTTGCCCATTCTAATCCGCTCATTGCAGTTAACCAAAGTTCTGGATGGTTGTTTTGATGGTCTGCGATCCTCTCTCGGAATCGCTCCATCGTTGATGTCCCCTTGATGTAGTCCCAGTGCATTGAATCAACGGCGTAAAGAATGGCAGATAGCTCAAGAAATTGAGATGAATCTGCCACATCCTTAACGTCTTTTGGCACCCGGAACAGAGGTTCTTTTTCTATCGGCATAATGCTGGTTCGTCGGTTTTCGGCACTGCCGGGAAGAACTGTCGTAATCGTCGCTAAGGCGATTACAACTCCAAGCCTTAGCATCTTAGACATTCTTACGCTCCTTTTGAAACGCTTTTACTTGCGTTTGTTTGTAAATCGGCTTTACCGTTAACTGCGTTAAGCATACCCTTTTTCCCGTAAAAGTCAAACGCCCCTTAGTCATTAACGACTAAAGAGCGCTTGAAAAACTATTACTACTGAAAAATCTATCCGAGAATCTTCACTTAGACTTGAGAGCGACAACCTGAACCCGGAACTTCGTGACACTCAACATCACCGTCAACTTGTATGTTACATTCCCATGCCATATCCGTGCAAACTCTAGGGCCATCTTTCTCTGCTGCCTCGGTACCCGTAGATCCCATAAGAAGAATCGCACCAGCAAAGATCACTCCAATGAATAGAATCGTTACCACAGAGATTGGTTTCTTAGTCATATTCAAATATTATTTAGAATATCGACCTTTTTCCCCTTTAGCTAACTATACAAATCTCCGTCAACATGTCAATGAGAAGCTACTACAACGTACTTATGCACAGAAGTTACTTGCGATCGGAAAGAGAATTAATTAAATTGCCTATGTGGCCACCAAAAAGGCCAGGTGAGTCTCTCCGTGAGACGGGGTATCGATCCTAAGTGATTGATACCCTTGTTTTTTGGAGAACTAAAAAGCCCCCGGTATAGTCTAACCAAAGGGCTCGTGTGTACGATCTCGATTGAGGTCCTGGAGCGATTTCTACTCGCCGTTGGGATGCCCGTCCCCGTTGGGGTGGCCGGCTACCGAATACCGGTCGCCGGCGGGGTGACCTTTCGTACTTAGATCGCCCACCGGGTGGCCGAAAGCGAACCAGGTTACCAGCATTCCTAGGAGCATGATTTTCCAAGCGTCCATTTTTTCACCTCCTTTCGGGATGTCGAAGTAAGTTTTGAAGATCTGCTTTTCAGTATATCAAATTTCTTGCTAAGTCAAAATCTCCCTGTGAATATCGTCTGGTGTGCACCGGCATTAAAACCTTGACGACTTTAACTACCCGTCAAAAAATACTAGCTGAAGTTTAGCGCGGGACTGCGCCCTTAGTTCTGGCTATTTGTTCAAAACCTTCCTCAAGTACTGGCCTGTATAACTTTCCTTTCGCCTAACGATTTCCTCCGGAGTACCTTCCGCGACAACTTTGCCACCTTTGACTCCCCCTTCGGGACCGAGGTCGATCACCCAGTCCGCAGTTTTGATGACGTCTAAGTTGTGTTCAATCACGACCACAGTGTTGCCTTTACTTACCAAACGTTGGAGGACTTCGAGAAGTTTGTGAACATCAGCGAAGTGAAGGCCGGTGGTGGGTTCGTCGAGTAAATATAAAGTTTTGTGAGTGTCGCGCTTACCGAGTTCGGCCGAAAGTTTGACGCGTTGGGCTTCGCCGCCAGAAAGAGTGGTGGCGGACTGGCCTAAAGTTAAATAATCAAGTCCAACTTCGTCTAGAATTTTGAGGCGGTCGTGGAGCCAAGGGATATCTTCGAAAAATTCGTTGGCCTCTTCGATAGTCATCTGTAAAATATCGTGAATGTTTTTGCCTTTATATTCCACTTCTAAAGTCTCGCGGTCGAAA
>ERZ1292625.2789-Hain-H41-01um-R1-2789-length-15326-cov-5_pt1 | contig 15326 bp, 14 predicted proteins | sample MGYA00564400_ERZ1292625 | MGnify/ENA primary metagenome ERZ1292625 (study PRJEB36523, sample SAMEA6512639) | groundwater metagenome | collected 2019-01-08 | study: AquaDiva: Metagenomics assemblies of 32 groundwater samples | reverse complement strand
GTTCTATACTTACATCTACTCTTTTAGCCCCTTCTAAACCTAAAATGCCATCTTTTGGGGGTTCTCCCTCTCCTACTTATGGCTTTGATGGGATACAAAATAATGCAAATGAAGATAGTGTTATACCAATAGTTTATGGAGAAGTCAGAACTGGAGGTACTATAATAAATCAATTTACTCAAACTGAGGCCGATAAGGAAACATACCTTTATATGTTATTGGCCTTATCCGAAGGCCCAATAGAGTCCATAAGTTCTATTGAAATAAATGGTAATCCTATCGCTAATTTTACAGATATTACTACTTATACACGGCTAGGCACTTCTACTCAAACTATTATACCAGAATTTACTACTGATTATGTAACTACTACGGTAGGCCAAACAATAAATACTGGGGCAAGTTATACTCAGACAACTTCGGTTGGTGTTAATGTAGAAAGAATAATGTTAAATATTGCCTTCCCTCAAGGACTTTACCACTATAATAAAAAAGGAGTTTTAGAAAGAGGTTGGGCAGATATAAAAGTAGAGTATAAATTAAATGCGGGGCCAACATGGACAACATTTTATAATAGTAGAATGTCTCTTGCTTCAACTTCTGCTTATAGAAGTACGATGATTATAAATAATTTAGCTCCTGGCAGATACGATGTAAGAATTACTAAGGTAAATGCCCCTTCTGACTCCAGCACCGATAAGAATGAGTTTCAATGGACAAATATAAGTGAGGGAGTTATAAATGGTTCGGCCTTCCCCTATCTAGCATTATTGGGATTAAAAATTAAAGCCTCTGGCCAACTTTCTGGCTCTGCCCCCAATATAACAGCATTAGTTAAGGGGAAAAATGATATATATGACCCACGAGGTGCTGGTTCTACAGGATGGACAGACAATCCTGCATTAGTATTAAGAGATATGCTTAGAAATCAAATTTATGGCGTGGGAGATTATATAAGCAGTTCTGATTTAAGTGATATTGATATAGGTGCTGGTGCTGATTATTCAGATGTATTAGTATCTAATGGTGGGGCAGGAACAGAAAAAAGGTTCAAATATGATTATGTTATAGATTCTGAATATGATGTTGCAGATTTAACAGAAGAAATGGCAAATATATTTCACGGAATGGTTTATTATTCTAAAGATACAATTAGGGTAGCTTTAGACCAACCAAGTACAATAATTACTCAAGTTTTTAATATGTCTAATATAATGGAAGGAAGTTACCAAGAAGATTATGCTACATTAAAAGAAAGATTTAATACAATACATCTTAATTTAGTAGATAGGGCTAAGGAGTTTCAACGTATTACAGTTGTAAAAAATGACGAGAGTTCAATTTCTTCTAATATACCACCCCGCAAATTGACAGTAGATAGGCTTGCCATAAGTAGAATATCACAGGCTACACGGGAAGCAACCTATTTATTGAATTCAGTTACTAAGAAAATAAGAAGTATTTCTTTTGTATCAGGATTAAATACGATTGAAAGTAATGTAGGTGATTTAATTGCTTTTCAACATGATGCTATGAAATGGCATATTGGGGGAAGAACTAAAAGTGCTACTACTACCACTATTACTATAAATGATAAGGATAATGATATAGTATTATCTGGCGGTATTGTTTATAAAATTAGAACTATATTATCTGATGGTACTATTGAAGAAAAAACTATTTCTAATTCTGCTGGTACATACAGAACAGTTACTGTCTCCACACCATTTACTTCCGCACCGCCAGTTGATGGTGTTTGGATTATTAGAGATAATAGTGTGGAAGATACCATTTATAGAGTAATTGGAGTAAAGAGGGAGAAAAATAATAAAATACAATTACTGGCTACATTGTATGATTCCACTGTGTATTCTGACGCAACTGTGCTTCCAACAGATAGTCCAGGGCCACAAATAAACCCCAATCAAATACCCCCCAATGTTGCCGATTTAGTATTAACTGAAAGGAGAGATACTGTTGGGGCTATAATAATCTCCTTTAATATACCCCTATCCCCAATATGGAGTTATGCAGAGATAGAACTGGGTATATAAAATGATGATGGTAATGTGGTTTACCAAAGAGAAAGAACTCTTTCTTACAAACAAGATATTTTAGTAGGCAATTTACTTCCTGAAAGAAAATATTGGGTCAGAATAAATAGTGTATCTTATACGGGGATAAGAGGTACAAACCCACCTACTGCAAGTATTACATTAAAAGCAGAGCCTTTTAGACCTAGAATTGTCTCTGGATTGGAACTGGCTAGTTTGAATAATGGTGCTATATTTGGTGGCACAGATATTAAATTTATTTGGCGTAGAAGTGGTGCAAAATCTGGTGCTGGTACTATACCTGCTGGTAAAGAAGTAGCTAGTGCGGAAGGTTCATATAACCAATTTGACTATTTTAAAGATTTCAGGGTGGAAATATTAGTAAATAATGTAAGAAAGAGAGTTGAATACACTACAACACCTGCTTATACATATACCTATGAAAAAAATGTAGAGGATAATAGTAATATAGCTAGTAGGTCAGTAAAAGTGCAGGTATGGGAAAGAAATATATTTAATCAAGAATCTTCTACACCAGCTACATTATCTGTTTCCAATACTGCCCCCACTATGGCAGGGTTTAGTCCTACTTTAACAGCAGTTTTGAATTCTGTACAAGTTGATTGGTCATCTTGGCAAAGGACAGACATAGATTTAGATAAGTTTGAGATTTTTGCAGATACTTTTAACCCCCCCACCACTAAAAGGGGTGAAGTAAGCACCTCATTTAATAATTTTTGGATGCCTACCCTCACTTCGGATACACTTTATTATGTATCAATTAAGCCCTATGACCTATTTGGTGCTGGTACTGGTAGTTCTGTTGTAAGTGCCACTTCTGGCGGTCTCTCTACCAAATCTACTTTAGCTATGAGGGGAGTTACAGTAGAGGGACTAAAATGGACTGTACACGAAACACCAAATAGAGTTGATTGGCCTACCTTTGTAATACGATGGAAAAAAATAGATGGTTCTGATACCAATGTTACAATTACAGCATCTAACGCCACTTGGTCTACTGGTACACTATATATATATTGGGTAGAGAATAGTTCAACTTTATCAACTACTACAAACGCCATAACTGCTCTTGCAGATGGCAATGTAGTGTTAGTGGCGTATAAGGGCGGTACAGATTTTGTATCGGGTGCTGGTTTTGGAATACCTGCTACTTATATTACCACTGCTATAATAAGTGATTTAGCAGTTACAGACGCAAAAATAGATAGTTTAAGTGCTAATAAATTAGTAGCCAATTCTGTCATTACTAATTTATTGGGTGTAGGAGATATAAATAGATTTTTACTTGATGGAACTAACCGCCAAATCTTAATAAAGGACAATCAAGCAACTCCAGTCAATCGTGTCAAACTGGGAAAGATTAGTGCAGGTGCTACTGATTATGGGTTAGAGATTTATAACGCAAGCGGTCAGTTAATGGTAGGGCTTACGGGGGCAGAGACGGTAGGAGTTGTAAGTAATGCCATTACAAATTCTGCAACGTGGGCAGATAGTCTGGTAACGTCCTCTACATCAGGAACTTGGGTAGACATTGGGTCTCTTTCTATCACAGCAACTGGAGGTTTACCTATGGTAGTTTGGGCAAAAACAGAGATAGGAGTCAACGGGGGAGCTGCAGGGGAATACAGGGTACTTCACAATGAAAGTTCCTCGGAAATAGATTTAAATACACATGGTTCTTCTGATACATATTACCGAGGGAGTCCTTTTATTGGAATTTATACACCTACTGTTGGAATATCCACATTCAAATTACAAATGCGGGTTGCGAATGGTGTTGGAACTGTATTCGCAAGAAATAGGAAAATAGTTGTGGTAGAGTTAAAAAGATGAGAAGTATTGTAAAGTTTGATAAAGTTACTGGGACAATAGAAAGCAAGATTCAGGTCTCTTTAGATTCCGACCTTACGTTGAATATCAAAGAAGGGGAGGAATACATAGAGATACCCCCAAACCACCCAGTTCTTCACGAGCAATCAAAATGGCAGGTAGTGGAAAGTAAACTAATACGCAAGCCTCAAACAGAGATAGATGCAGAGGAAAAGAGGCAGAAGGAGTCTGAGGAACTACGTAAGAAACTGGGGGATAAGGAACAGGGGGAATTCCCCTTTGCCCACTTATTGGCAGAGATAAATGCAGAGAGGGCAACTTTAAATAAACAGCCGATAAGCCTGGAACAGGCTCTATCCAACGTAAAAAAAGTGATGGAAGGGGCAAGTTTAAGATAAATATATAAATAACTTATAAGTATTTATTACAAAAAATTGCATATATAATATATTATAAATCTTTTTTAATGTTAAAGGGGTAAAATCTATGTCTCAATATAAAACAGGTACAGTTACAGTAACTAATGTTTCACCAACAGTAACAGGCTCAGGAACAGCATTTTTAACTAATGTAGTAGCAGGTAATTTGTTTAAAATTGATACTGAATCAGTCATTTATGTAGTTGGTTCAATTCAGTCAGATACTCAATTAACACTTTCAGCTAATTATGCTGGCACTACTGGTAGTGGTAAAACCTATACAATCACAAAAGATTTTACTTTTTATAGGGGCTACCCCATTGTAAATCCTGGTGATATTGAATGGCCAGATAATGTTACAAGAGCATTGGTAGCCATAGATGCAGATTTTGTTAAGACAGGCGATTTACATGGTATTGGTATTACTAGTCAATTTGTGGGGACTGATACATCCCAAACATTAAAAAATAAAGTTTTAAACAGAGTACAAATAGAAGATGATGGCCCTCTTAATAACACAAATATTATATTACAAAGTCTTGAACAAATAGATACTTTAGCAATACGGAATCAAACCAATACTGCATATTCTAAAATAAGGTCTCTACGCCATGAAGCAACAGCATCACTAATTAAACCAGCAGATAGCTTTACTGACGCAATTTATGAAGAGACAAAATTTATAAATGTAATAGCTTGGACGGATGTTAAGACTATTACACCTTCCGCATTACTAAATATATATACCCAGGGGCTAGTGGAGGCTTGGATAGGGGGGCAAACAGATGCAGTAGGAAATGGTAGTAGAAAAACATTATGGTATTTTGATATAAATAATGGTATTTTAACTGTTGCTAATATTCCTACTGACCAAACTAATGGCAGTCCTCATCAATTTAGATTATTGGTATCTGGAAGCACTGTAAAATTGCAAGTGCAAAGCAATAATGGTACTAATGCAGGAAAAGGCACAGTTTATTTCAAAATCTTATTGCCTAATTCTCCTAATACAGTAACATATACTTTAACTTAAAATGTCTATTAAAATTAAATGCAAGGAATGTAACAGGATAAAAGAGTATGATAAATGGGTATATGTACCTAAAGAAATAGAAACTTTGTTAGAAAATTCAAATATACTTTATGTTACTTGTGATGATTGCAGGTATAACAAATGAATAGATATATTACAATTTATTGTCTAAGTCTATGTTTAGCAACAAGCGGGTGTAGCCCACTTATGAAAGCATTTACTGTTGAAAGCCCACGCCCAAACAAAGAACAACTAGGAAGTGTTACTTCTATAAATCAAACTAATATACCTGTTATAGCTAAATTACAGACAAATAAACAGGATGGCATAAAAGCTGTTGTATTAAGGGGGATTGAATTATTGCCACAATGTAAAACTCCAGAACAGGCCGAAGCCTTAACTAACATAATTGCAAATGGGGTTAAGGCAATAAAAGAGGCAGACGGGACTGGCAAAATGTTAGGGAGTTCAAATATAGAAAGTATAGAAAAAATACTTCAAATGCCTATGAGTCAATATATGGCTTATGCTACTATGCAAGGTATGGCCATTGCACCCCAAAATAGAGAAATGGCTTTTGAGGGAATTAAGACTGGAATACAATGGACTGCTGGTAAAATAGTAGGTTTAACTGGCAGTGGATTAGGTATGGGTGGCTTAGTATACGGGTTACTTAATTTCATAGGTAAAGCTAAACGAAGAAAACAATTATTAGTTGCAAACGGTAGAGCTATAAATAAATTCAAAGACAAAGATAAAGAAGCGTCAAGGGTTCTTACACATTTCTTAGCAGAAGAACAGGCCAATGTGTCCGCAAATGCTAAGAAAGAGCATGGGTTATCTTAAATTATTAGGATAAGGGGTAATAAATGTTAAAATTCTTAATACCAATAGTAATAATTTGTTCTCTTGGTTTGCCTAATATTGGTGTGCCACAGCCACTCCCTGGAATAGAAGATACAAATAAAATTAAAGATAATTTTAAATCATTTGTAATAGCAGACTTAAAAAAAGCTAAAAAAGTAAAAAAGGTTATAGAAGATAAAAAAAATGAGGTGAAAGATTTTGAGGTTGAATTATATTTCTTTTTAGATATAATAGAAAAGTATTGTAAAGAAGTAATCATAGAATGTGATAAAAAGAATTGGAGCATAGGCAAAATTAGAGCGACTACATATATTATATCTGGAGCTGAAAGAGCTATTTCTGAAATTCTTGCCTACTGCAATATTGTAATCCCAACAGATATTTAATAGGGAAGGATATTATGACAACATATATAAAATATATAATTATATTAACTCTGCTTTCTTTAGGTTTTAGTGGCTGTTTATTCTTGCCCACTTTTGTAGGATAATGTATCGTGGATGGATTCACAAAAGAAGATAGAGAAAGACTTATCAATACTGCTATTTCAATAAGCAGATTAGAACAACAAGTCTCTGATTTTATATCTACCACACAAAATTATATAAGTGAACGAGATAAAGAATGTAGTGATATTAGAATTAAATTACAAGAAATTGATTCATTTATCCAAACTAGAAGTAGCTGGTTGGGCGGTGCAAAATATATAATGTCCCTAGTTGGTATTGGATTTATAGCAGTTGTTCCTCATATAGTATTTTATATTAAACAATATCTTATTTTTGGAAAATAATATTTGACAATCTTAAAATATATGGTATAATACCCAATAATAGGTTTACCAATTTTCCAAACGTAAAGAAAATTCAAATTTATTGGGGGCAAAATATAATGACAATATTCTGACTAATTATATTCATTTGTAGTTTAAACATTGGCTGTACTCCGTTACTTCATTACCAACAATTTAAGACCGATAAAAAAGTTAAGGAGCTAGAAAATAAAATTAAAGATTTAACTAAAGAAACATCTATAACTGAGTTAATTGAAATAAACAAAGATGATATATAGTTAGTCTTGTGGTAAGGGCTAACTAAGATGCTGGAGGACAAGGGGGAAATGACTTTATATTTGCCACAGTCTCTTTGTTCTCCAGCTCATTTTATTTAAATAATGAAAAAAATCTGTCCACAAATTCATAGACAAAGAGTTATTATAGAAGCTATCTTAGCTAAAGATTTCCACAAATTCCAAAAATTTATACCAAATTTTATTGTTAAATTAAGTAACTTTCTTGAAGTAAAAAGAATAGGCAAATGCCATAAAATTAAAATAGGACATGGTCTTTCAATTTTTCAGGTTTGGCTAGAATCTGGATTGCAATTCCACACATGGCCCGAAGAAAATTTTTGGGCAGGGGATATATTTACTTGTAAACCATTTAATTATAAATTACTTAAACCATTTCTACATAAAACTTTAAAACAATATAAAATAGTTTCTTTATTTGTTAAAGAAATTAAATAATTTACTTGACATCCATAAATAATGTGGTATACTTTTCCTTATAATAGTTTGTACGAATAATTTTATACCTTTTAGACAGTAGGAGAAAACTAATGGAAGCAGAAATGACTTTACCCACAAAACAGACTAACAAAACAGATTTAACTACAGATTTATCTCCTGGTAGTGGATTAGAAAATATAACACCAGAAGATATAGGTATTCAGTATCTCAAATACAATCATGGCAAAATGGAATGTCTTAGTTTAGGCATAGAACGAGACGAAATAATATGCAGAATACTCACTTCCACCACATCAAGGGCGTATTACGAAAATAAAGAACCGCAACCAGGTAAATCTCCCGATTGCAAATCTTATAATGGGCTTGTACCAGCAGACAGTATTTTAATACCACAATCTAAATATTGCAAAGAACAAGAACCTACTGGTAAACTAATAATAGTATGTGAAAAAGCAAAATGGCATACAGTAGAAGTGGCTGGAGAAAAAAAGACATTCCCACCTAGTTGCAATGAATCACTTAATCTGGTTTTAATTATGGAAGATTTGCCCCAAATGGCTTTTGTTTTACCGTTAAGAGGAAAATTTGCGAAAGAAAATGGCAAGAATTTCTTAGTAAAGGCAAAAGTAGAAACCCTACAAAGCAAACTTTCCTTATGTGATGCACGAGTTAAAATTCGCATAGAAAAGGATAAAGAGAAGAATCAGTATTTTATACCAACTTTTGAAATACTTGAGTGGACTCCTGATAAGGAAATACAGAGGATATTCAATTTGATGTATAATAGAAAGCCTGCCTTCTAACCAATGTTAGTTTTTATATTAGGAGTAATAACAGGTATAATATTAAGTTTTTCAATCTTAGTCCTAGCGGGGGATGAGAAAATAAACTAATGATACATCTATCTGGTACAAGCACTAATAAATTGTTTGTACTTATAGAAACGGTTTTATTACAACAGCAAGAAATACTTAAAACTTTAACGGATATTAAAATTTCTATAAATCCTAAAACATTGACCCAAAAATTTCATTTGGGAATATTTACGGAAGAAGAATGGAAAAAAGTTAAGTGGGATATTTTCAACAAAGGGGAATAGAAAATGGAACTTATACTTAGAGATTTTAGAGATGAAAACTGGAGAAATTTAGTAGCAAAAGCTAGGATAGAACTTGCCAATCAACTCCAAAAGGCATGGGTAGTGGGCGATATTCTGAAAGAAGTAACTAGCAAATATGGTGAACATACAATAAAGAAATTTTGTGAGGATATAGGATTAGGTTCTTCAACAGCATATTCTTACAGAAAGTTAGCTATGCAATTCCCCACCGAAGAACGGGCAGAACTTCTAAATAAATTCTCAAATCTTACTTATGGGCATTATTCTCTACTTGCAAATAAAAATGGTTTAACTAATAAAGAAGTGGGGAAATATCTTGAAGACGCCAATAATAAAAATTTATCAATTAGAAGTTTAAAATCTTTAATTGATACAGATAATCCAATAGCACACGAGGACAATAGATTCATTAGACTTACACTCCCAAATTCCTTAATAGAACAATTTGTTGAGTGTAGGAGACTCTCAATAGAGTTACTGAGGTTAAATGACGTTGACCCTAACGACATTAACAGTAATGATATGGTAAAAGAGAAGATTATAGTAGAGGCATTACATTCCTTACAACAAGAATTTGCCCTATTAAAAGAAGCCGATGTAACAGAATAAGTGAAAGTTCCTTGCAAATCTTGTATTTATAAAAAGAAATATAGAAAGAATAAAGCAGATTGGGTAAATGTTCAAATTAGACTTTTAGATATTTTTAAACCAATCTGTATATTATGTGGTAATACACATAATATTCATATCCATCATTTAATACCAAAAGGTAGGGGCGGATGTGATATAGTTTTTAATCTAATTCCGTTATGTTATAAGTGCCATATCTTGCAACATTAAAATATGAAACCCTGTTCTCAAATATTTAATAAATCTAAAGTATTCCATTTAGAACTATGCCCCCTTAAAGATAGACCCATCGTATTACCACCTAACCTAAATCATACAGAGATTGTATTTATAGGTGAAGCAGTAGGGTATACAGAAGTCTTAAAGAAAGAATATTTTGTAGGGGAAAGTGGGCAAAAACTACGCCATACTCTTTCTTCTGTTGGTATATCCCCTGGGACTTATTGTTTTTTAAATGCAATCCTTTGTCATCCCGACAATAATGAGACACCCAATAATACTATATTAAAATTATGTAACCCAATTCTTAGAAATAATTTAGAACAAATTAAGCCTAGAATTGTAGTTTTATTGGGGAATTCAGCCATTTATGCTTTTAATTTAATCTATGGTTCTAAAATACCAAAAGTTTCTGAATCAAGAGGGAATATTTTTCTTATAAACACTTTTGAGGTATTTACTACTTTTCACCCCTCTTATATATTAAGGAATAGGGGTACATCTATTGAACAATTATGGGTAGGAGATTTACAACATATAGCCAATGAAAATAAATATTGGGGGAGTCCTCAAAAACCACAAGATGAATATAGGTTTAATTATATAAATACACCAGAAGAATTTTCTAATGCCATTCAATTACTAAAGAAAGAACCAATAATCTTCCCCGATATTGAAACAACTGGGCTTGATTTTGGTGCAGAAATCCTATGTGTAGCAATAGCTACATTGACCAAAGAGGCTTTTTGTTTCTTCTTAAAGGGCATTACTAATATAAATTTTCAAGAACTCAAATCTTTATTAGAAAATCCTGATATACATAAAGTAGGGCAAAACTTCAAATTTGACTATTATCATTTAAAGAAGATAGGAATAGAAACTAAAGGCATTAAAGACGATACAATGATTTTACACTTTTTAAAATCAGGTATGCAAACTAAGGGAGATATAAGGCATAGTTTAGATAAAATAGGATGGGAATTAGGATGCCCCATCACAATTCCTTCAATAGATTACGCAAATATGGAAGGAATAGATAGTCAAGAATTGGCTAAATATGCTATGTCAGATGTACTTACAACTGCTTATGTTTGGGAGAAAATGAAAGAAATGCCTACTCCCACATTTTCTCATAAAAACATTATAGAAGAAACTTCTAAATGGCTTACTGACATATCTATAATATTTGCTGACATTGAATATAATGGTATTAAATTTGATTTGGAAGGATTAAAAAAACTTAAAGCAGAAACAGAGATTAAACTGATAGAAGAAGAAAAGAAATTATTTCAAATGGTTGGAAGAGAATTTAATCTAAAATCTTCCAAACAAATGACAGATATTATAGATGAATTAAAAATACCTATCAAAGAAAGGACGGAAAAGAAACAATATGTATCAACTGAAACAGACATATTAGAAAAATATAAAGAGTACCCATTTATACAACAGCTTATAAATAGCCGAAAACCTAAAGATGATTTAATTTATTTCCTAAACCCCATTTTAGGAAAATTGAACGGGGGCTTAATCTACCACCCCGTATTCAATTTACATACTACTAGGACAGGAAGAACATCAAGTGGTGGTGGGGAAAACGGTATCAATCTACAAAACATAGAGCCTAAGTTCAGACATCTTATAATACCCAAATTAGATAAGTTTATATCATACGATTATGTACAAATTGAATTTAAATGTATGGCGTGGATTTCTAAAGATGAAAGACTTTTAGATGTATTTAGAAGGGAGATAGACTTACATAAATTTCATGCAACTATTTTATTCAATAAGAAGTATGAAGATATTACCAAAGAAGAAAGACAATTTGCTAAACAAAAAGGATTCAAAATATTTTATGGTGGGCAAGCTAAAACATTGGCAATAGAATTGAATATAAGTTTAGAAGAGGCTGAAAAAATTATCAGGGCAATCACTGTTACTTATTCTACACTTAGAAAGTGGGGTGAACAACAATTTATTATTGCTAAAAATTATGGGTATGTCTATGTGCCATCAGGTAGATTAAGAATATTCACTACTTTGGAAAAGGAGAATTCATTTGAGTTAAGGAAATTGGCTTTTAATACGCCACCACAAGGCTATGCCTCTGACATTACTATCCGACACGCAAGAAGATTGCATAATTGGTTATTGGCTAACAATATGAAATCCCATATTGTAAACCTTGTGCATGATGAAATATTGATTGATTGTATAGAATCGGAAATAGAAAAAATAATCACAGAGGGGAAAGAAATACTTACTAACGGCGAAGGTCTTATACCCAAAGAATTACTTAAAATTGAATACAATATATTGGATAAATGGGCATAAGCCCCAATTCAATTTTCCAAACGTAAAGAATATTCAAATACAGAAAGATAATAAAAATAAGAATTAAATATAATGACAAAATTTATTGCTTTTTCAGATATACATATACATAATTATAGTCAATTCTCAGTAAATGATGATAGGGCAAATGCTTGTATATGTATACTAAAAGAGATATTTGAGTATGGGGAAACTAATAATGTAGACTTTTATACATTTTTGGGGGATTGGTATGAAAAGAAATCTTATCTAAACCCCACCCTTTTCAACCAAACAAATAAAGTAATTTCGGGTATAGCTACTAAGCCAATATATTCTGTTATAGGACACCACGATAGTTTTATAAATGATAATGATTCTTATACAATGGCCAGTAATAAACTTATCAAATTACTTACAAAAGAACCTTTAAACATAAATAATATTAAAATAAGGGGCTATCATTATTGGTTAGAGCATAACGATATAATAGACTTATCTAATTGTGATATGGTTTTGTTTCACTTCAATAGTCTATTAGACATAGATAGGGCAAACTCTAAAGTATTAGAATTATATGGGCATTTACACGACCCTGGTAGTTTATCAAACAATATTCATATTGTGGGTTCACCTATGTACCACGATTTTGGGGACAATTCAAACATCCCTAGAGGATTTTTAGAAGTAAATTTTAGTGAGGGCAGTTTTGAAATTAAAAGGATACTGCTTAATTCTAAGAAATTTATTACAGTTACAAATTCAAATGAAGTAAAACCAGAGGATGGTAATTATTATAGATTGCTCACTCATAATACCCATACATACAAAAAATTCTTAAACAGGCCAAATGTAATAGTCAAGTATATAGGAACTGAATCCCATACTTCTATAAATAGGATACCATATTTATTAAACCCACTTAATATCATAAAAGAGACAAATCCCGATTCAGTGGGGGTAAGTATATATAATAAATTCAAGAGGCAAAATGAAATTAGAAATTAAGAGACTTATACTTAAAGATTTTTTATGCTATAAAGACTTGGATTTTGATTTTCAAAAATATAATAATCTTACTCTTATTTGTGGAAAAAACGGGTGTGGGAAAAGTGGAATTCCAGAAGGGGTAGTTTATGCAATCTACGGGAAAATGTTACGAGATATGCCTTTAAAAGAGGTAATAAGAGATGGTGCTACAAAAGCCGTTTGTGAAATCTATTTTTCAATAGATAATACAGATTATCATTTAATCAGAGAAAGATACAAAGGCAAATATTTATTTCAATTAAATGATGTAACTATGAATAGCCAAGAACAGATAGAATACGCAATAAAGAATTTACCCGATAAGGAGGTCTTTCAAAGATGTTTTTATTTTGGCACTTCTGCTATACCCCCGCTTACAACCCTATACCAATACGAATTAAAAGATAAACTATGTAAATTTGCAAAATTGGAATGGCTTAATGGGTGTTTAGAGACATTAAGAGAAGCCTTAAATAAGAAACTAATACCACTCACAAAAATAAAAGAAAACCAATTAGTCTATCTTATAAACCAGAATTCTTCTATGACAGAGGAAAATCCAAAAGATGAAGATATAGACAAAATAAAAAAGACTGCGGATATTGATAAGAATACTTTAAAACAAGAAACTGCCAAACTTGAGCAAGTTAAAAAAGAGATAGATGAATACAGAGGCAAAGTATATGAATTAAGTAAAGAAATCAATAGAACAGAAACCCTTTTAAAAAATGATTCTTGCCCGCTATGTTTGCAGGCTATACCTAATGTACTTAAAGCAGAACTTATAAGTGTTAAAGAATCTAATAGCAAAGAAATAGATAATTGGAAAAATTACATTGTAGAGAAAAATAAAGTACAAGAGCAAATTCAATTATATATTAAATACCTAAATACATTGGTTGAATCCAATACAAATTCACTTACCAAACTTACAACTATAAAACAATACATTTGTAAACGCAAAGATAATAATGATAAGGATATACAACATTTGAAAGAAATACAACAAAAATTACTTAAATTATTACAAAGATTCAAACTATGGGAAGACCTATTTAATTGGAAAGGAATCCCTACTAGAATATTCAAAGAATTTGTATTACCTTTTATAAACAATAGGCTTCTGTTTTACACAAGTTCATTGTTTCCAGATTACAAACCTGAGCTAAAAATAAATATAAAGGGTGAAGTATCGTTTGTATTAGATAACCATAGAGATTTTAAAGCACTTTCTACTGGGGAAAAGCACAAAATCAATATTTGTTTAGGCTTAACAATAAGAGATTTTATAGAAAGCAGTTATGGATTAGAAGTAAACTCCATGTTTTTTGATGAGGTATTTGATGGATTAGATAAAGAAAGTGTGGAGATATTTATAAAGAACATACAAACCGATTTTCAAGATAGAAAAATATTTGCCATTACGCACAGAGAAGAACTTAAACCCTATTTTCAAGATATTATAGACATAAAAGAGAAAGGTAAATTATATGGAAACACTGCCAATTAACCAAATAATACATGGTGATTCCAAAGATATTTTAGTAGATATACCATCTAATAGTATAGATTTAATAGTTACAGACCCACCTTATTTTATAATAAATAAAAGTGGTAAAGGATTTTTAAACCATGAATGGGATAGTGTAAATAATCTTTGGAGATGTTTATGGAAAAAGGATATATTTGTAGATTTTGTAGAAAAATTTTTTATCTCTATTCTAGCAGAGAAAAATGGGGAAGAGGAAAATTTTGTTCAAGGAAATGTAAAGCAAAAGCAAGAACAGAATCCACTACTGAAAATAGACAATGCCCCATCTGCAATCGCTACTTTAGAACATCAAGAAATGGAAAGAAGAAGAAAAGATTTTGCTCTCCTTCTTGTGTTTACAAAGCAATCAGTATTAGATTTATTAAAATCAAACCACATAAACCCCATAAAAGAAAAATTTCTTTGTGGCGTATCAGACAATGCAAAATTTGTAATGCCCCTTTCCTTGCTAGAAATAAATTTCAAAAATATTGTAGCCGAAAATGCTTTGAAATATCTCATAAAAAGAGGATGCGGGGCAGAAACAATCCAGCTTTCATTGATGGACGTAGTAAAAATAAGCGTTGCTATAGGGGGGATAACTGGAATGAAATACGACATAAAATCTATGAGAGAGATAATTGGACTTGCCAATTATGCAGAAAAAAATGCTACGAAAAAAACATTCACTGCCACCATATTATCCCATACAAACAAAGAAGAACTA
>ERZ1292625.2787-Hain-H41-01um-R1-2787-length-15345-cov-4_pt1 | contig 15345 bp, 13 predicted proteins | sample MGYA00564400_ERZ1292625 | MGnify/ENA primary metagenome ERZ1292625 (study PRJEB36523, sample SAMEA6512639) | groundwater metagenome | collected 2019-01-08 | study: AquaDiva: Metagenomics assemblies of 32 groundwater samples | reverse complement strand
TTCTTTCTGACCAAAGAGTTTATTATCGGCAAAATATTATTCTTGCCAATTGTCGGCCTTTTTGGTTTTGGGTTAGCCTTTATTAATTTCAGGAAAAAAAAGAGAGCCCCGTTAACTAAAAAAGTCTCGTCGTGAGGCTTTTTATTTTTCGTGCTCAAGCCCAATTTTCACGGCTTCGATAGCTATCTCCCTAGCAGCATCATCTTTGAAAAATGCCTTGGCACGACTGGCCATAGTGTTGTAACGCTCAAGGTTCCCCACAATATTATCAATCTCATGCATCAGAACTGATGGAGTTAAATTGGCCTCTTCAATAACTTCACAAGCGCCACTTCGAGCATAGTGGTAGGCATTTTTGCGTTGGTGGTCGCCGTGAGCTAAGGCGTACGGGACAAGAATAGAAGGTTTCCCCCAAGCGGCAATTTCAAAAAGTGAGCTCCCAGAGCGTCCGACAATCACAGTCGAGGCGGCACCAAACATTTTAGTTTGAACATCATTTAAAAATGGGAATGGTCTGTATCTTGTGCGCTTAATATCCTCCCCCAAAATCACACCAACATCGCTTTTGATTTCTTCAAAATTCTTAGGACCTGTCTGGTGAAGAACTTGATACCTTTGGATAAGATCTGGAAGTATACGAAGTATGGCGTCGTTGACAACCTTGGCCCCCTGACTTCCAGCAAATATTCCAACAGTTGGTACTTCGGGATCAAGCTCAAAATATTTATAAGCTGCTTCTTTGGCGACATTGAGGATAGACCGACGCACTGGTTGACCAGTAACCGATACTTTTTCTTTTTTAAAATACGAAGCTGCTTCAGAAAATGATAGCGCGACTTTCTTGGCAAACTTCCCTGCCCAAATATTGACTCGCCCTGGCACAGTATCAGACTCATGAATTATTACCGGAATGCGTAAAAGTTTGGCGGCAAAAAGCACCGGGAAACTCACATACCCACCTTTACTAATAACCACATCGGGATAAATACGAAAAATAGTAAATAGAGCCCTGATAACACCAATGGCCATCTTGAACATATCCCAAATAACTCGAATTGAAAATTTGACGCGCAGTTTACCAGCAGTAACAGGTACATAAGTAATAAACTGCCTTTCTAGCTCATCTCTGTCATAAACTGAGTCTGAGGCAAAATATATCTTAAGATGCAGAAGCTTTTCTTCATCGGCAATACGGTTTATTTCTTCAGCAATTGCAAAAAGCGGATAAACATGTCCCCCTGTTCCACCGCCTGTTAGTAGTATCTTCATTGCCTTTTATTATACCTTTTTTTCCAATTTTTCTCACGTACGAAGTTTGTCTTAAAAATCAAAATTAAACCTTAACTTACAGTGACTTTGTACGTGATTCGTACCGAGAGACATTCAGGATGATGCCGACAGTGGCCATTGAGATGAGGAGAGCTGTCCCCCCATGGCTAATAAAAACCAGAGGTACCCCAGTAAGAGGGAAAAGGCCTACCAGAGAAGCAATATTTAGAAATGACTGAGCAGTTAGAAGTGTGATGAGTCCAACAACGAGGTATCTTGAGAATGTGTCTGGTGCCCGCAAGGCAATTTTGTATCCCCTAATAGCAAAGAAGACATACAATACAAGAAGAATAGTTGTCCCTAAAAATCCAAACTCTTCTCCAATAACAGCAAAGATGGAATCCCCTTGTGGCTCAGGCAGATAATTAAATTTCTGAACACTTTGCCCAAGACCACGGCCAAAGCCCCCCCCTGAACCAATTGCAATGAGAGACTGTTGTAGCTGATACGAGGAGCCACGAGGGTCACTAGAGGGGTTAATAAATGTCTTAATGCGATCCATCACATAAGGACGAACAAACGCTAAAACAATAACTGCCCCCACGCCCAAGACTAAAATCCCAATAATTTTTTTCCAAGATACGCCAGAGGTAAAGAGCATGCCACAGGCTGCAATGATAATTAGGATTAAACTTTTTGTATCTGGCTGTCGGAGCAGTGCTGCAGCTACTATACCCAACAAGATAAGAAGTGGGATAATACGAAACTTAAAGTCCTCTTGTTTTTTTCTCGCCCATGCCAGCCACGAAGCAAAGTAAATGACAAAAGCAATTTTCAAAAACTCTGCTGGTTGAAACGATACTGGCCCAATAGAAATCCAGCGTCTGGCTCCTCCGTGGGCAAAACCAAAATTTGGAATAAAGACAGAAAGAGTTAGAGCTAGGGCAGCTAGGAAAATATAAAACGAATACCGCCGCCAAAAGGAGTACGGAATACGCGTACACAACCACAGGGCCAAGAGGCCGCCTATAAAACCAAGGATGATCTGATTAAATAGGACGCTATAAAATTTAGTTTCGCTGCGAGCCAAGATACCGAGAGAGGCCTAGACAAAGGCTAGAAGCCCGAGCGTCGTGATCAACATGACAATCCAAAAAAAATATTTATCAAAAGGTTTTTGTTTTTGTGTTAATTCTTTATATTGGATCATTTTTCTGGTTTATACTAACTAATTAGAGCGATAACGACACCCATGACAGCACAGATGACAGAGACGACCCAATACCGCATGACCACTTTTTCTCGTGACCAACCAAGTGCGTGGAAGTGGTGATGAAGTGGCGCGATTTTGAACACACGTCGTTTGTTGAAATATTTGTAGCTCGTGATTTGAATAATATTTGAGGCTGTGGTTGCTGCCAGCGGAAGCGCAATGAGAGGCAAGAGGAGCACGGTGTCAGTCAGAAAGGCGACAACAGTCAGCACTACCAGAAGCCCTAAAATGCCACTCTCCCCCATATAAAATCTGGCCGGTGGAATATTAAACCAAAGAAAAGCCAAAATACCTCCTGAGATAACCCCGCAAAGGGCAGCAATATCAACCAAATTTTTACCAAAAGCTATGGCGGCATAAGCCGCGAAAATGATAGCTAGTACTCCCCCAGCCAAACCATCCATTCCATCAATAACACTTCCAGAAAAAACAGCCAAAAGTACAATTATGAAAAAAGGAATAAATAAAAATCCTAAAGAAAGCTCAGTACCAAATGGTATGGCGACTGTTTGAATTCCTAATTTAAAATAAAACCAAGCCCCGATCAATACACCCAAACCTATTACAGTTAGAATTTTAACATTTCTATGACTTAACTTCTCTACAACTCCGCGTATTTGTGCCGCATCATCGACAAGTCCTATAGCTGCACCTAGAAGAAGCGAAGCTAGTGGTACTAATGTTTGCCCTCTACTAAGAAAATCTAGTTTGGTAGAAAGATCTGAGGGAAAGGCTTTGGAAATAAACCACATTATTAGAATTGAAAAAGTAACTGATAACCAAATAATTACACCACCAACTCGTGGAGTTGAAGTTTCTGCCACACCATCATTTATTTTTGCAAAAGTTTCATTGACCATATCCCCCGTCTCGTTTCGCTTCTTTTTACGCCAGAGTTTATATTTGTACATATAACCAGTTAGACGTGGTGTAAGGAGTATCCCGACGGCAAATGTCAGGGCGGTAGGTAAGAAAATTTTTACAACATTTAATATTTGTATGGTTTGCATATTATTCTTCTTGCGTTGTTTGGTTTAACAGTTTTGAGATCTTCTCAGAAGTTTCAGCAAACTGTGGCAAATCTATCGCCCGCGCCACTCCGAAGTGTTCAAGCATTTGAATCGTTGGGTAATATCCTACCGATCGGCCACCACCTCGAGCTTCTACCAGTCCTCTCATAGAAAGAGAGCGCAGTGAGTAAGAAACATTAACCCCACGGATAAATTCAATTTGCGCTTTTGAAATTCCTGGATGATAAGCAATGGTAGAGAGAGTCTCGCTACTTGCTTTGGAGAGTTCTTTAGTTAACTCGTCTTTACGAATAGCTTCAATCATTTTGGCATGTTCGGGACGAGTAACAAGTGTGACCTCCTGCCCATCTTGCACAAGCATAATAGCCCTACCAGACAAGCTCTGTTCTAAAAGCGTGAGAGCTTCTTTTATTTCATCCTCTGCTACATCAAATCTTGTAGCTAAACTTCTCAAAGACTGCGGTTGTGCCGTAGCAAATAAAAGGGCTTCAATTTGTTGTGAGGTATTATTCTTCATTTTGAGCAGTTACAGTTTGAGCACTGAGAGTGATGCTTTGAAATCCGTCTTCTTGTACGGCGTCGACAAAACCACGACGAACCAGCTCCAGCATACCAAGAAAAGAGACTATCACATAGACCTTTTTTTGCTTTTCGTCCCCATCTGGCGAATGTACAATTATGTCATTAAAATTCACTGAAAGAGCCTTTTGGATTCGTTCGTGTAGTGTGTCCAAGACTTCGGCAATAGAAATAGTTTTGAAAACTCGTGCCTCAGGCTTCTTGGGTGCAGGTGGTGGCACTCGTACAAGTGCTCCGTCCACCAAACCTGCAAGCATTTCTACGCCAAGGGATGGATCGGGTGCAAACACAACCGCGCTATTTCTAGGGACTCCTTCAAAAGCAATTTTTTTGCCATATTTTGATATGAGCCACTTCGAAGCTTCGGAGATGATTTGGTACAGCGCAAGTCGCCTTTGTAGATCACTGATAGATTCTGATTCTTCATCGGTAAGTTCAATACTAGGGAGGAGAGATCTGGCTTTGATAAGAAGAAGTGTCGCTGCTACGGAGAGAAAAGCTGAAACATGCTCTGGGTGCATGCCCTTGTTTTGAATATAAGCAATGAAGTCGTCAGTAACAGCCGCCAACGATATATCGTTCACAAAAAACTTCCGCTTCTCTATTAGCTCAAGCAAGACCTCAACCGGCCCCTCAAAAGCCTCGTGTTTGATATGGAATTGAGCGGTCTCAGTAGTCATTAAGTACTTATATTATAGCAAAAAGCCCCATATTTTGTAGGCTTTTTTATTTTTTGGGTTTCTTGAGGACGATGTGGAGTTCGTCGAGTTGTTTGTCAGAGATGGCTGATGGAGACTGCATCATAGGATCCTTCCCTTCTCCGGTCTTCGGAAAGGCCATAACTTCACGAATGTTTGGTTCATTAAGAAGTAGCATAATCAAGCGATCAAGCCCCCAAGCTATTCCTCCATGCGGCGGAGTACCAGTTTTAAAAGCATGAAGCATATGACCAAAGTTGTTGTTGATGTCCTCCATGTTGTGACCGAGAATTTCAAACACCTTAGCTAAGGCTTCGTATGTGTGGTTACGAATTGATCCCCCACCAATTTCATTCCCATTTAAAATAACATCGTACTGAGTCGTCAAAATATTCCCCAAATCTTTTTTCTCCATCAAGTTTTCCATGTGCTCCTCAATTGGTCTTGAAAAAGGGTTGTGTGTAAATGTCCATTCCCCTTGTGCTTGTGCATTTTCGCTTTTATCAGTACTTTCAAAGAATGGAAAGTCCACTACCCAACAAAAGGCTAGAAGATTTGGGTCTTCTTTGTCATTTCTTATATCTGGTCGATCATTGCCATATTTTTCCATTGCGTCTTTGTATGAAATGCGTGGGAACGGAAGCTCTTGAATTTTTTTCTCTGGGAAAAGTTTAGTAACAATGTCTATTAGAAGCGCTTCGTTAACGGCCATAACATCTTCTCTCTCTACAAAACTCATTTCCAAGTCAAGCTGAGTGAATTCTGGCTGTCGGTCCCCACGAGTATCTTCGTCACGCATGCACTTAGCAATTTGGAAGTATCTTTCAATGCCTCCAGCCATTAGGAGTTGCTTGTATTGCTGTGGTGATTGAGGAAGAGCATAAAAGTGCCCTGGGTAAACACGGCTTGGCACGACATAGTCTCGCGCTCCTTCTGGGGTACTTTTGGTCAGAAGTGGTGTTTCTACTTCTATAAATTTTTCTTTATGCAAATAACTTCGAATGTGATTGATGACAGAGTCACGAGAGCGAATGTTTCTTTGCATGCGAGCGCTTCGTAGATCTATGTATCTGTATTTTAGTCTCACATCTTCTCCAACATCTTTGGTATCAGTATTAACTTCAAAAGGCAGAGGCTCAGCATTGTTTAGAATAGTGAAAGAAGTAATTTCAAGCTCGATGTCACCATTTACCTTGTCAGCCACCAAATTGCGCTCTGGACGCTTGTTTACTATCCCCTCCACTTGCACCACAGATTCTGGACGAGCTGTTCGAGCGATTTCAACAACTTCTGGTCGAGTAGAGAGAACGACACCTTGAATAGTGCCTGTCATATCCCGAAAATCAAAAAAGACCATCTTGCCCTGATCACGCCTAACATCCACCCAGCCCTTTATCAAAACTGTTTCTGTGGCCTTCCCGCCCAAATCCCCAATATAAGTTCGTTCCATAGTTCTCTTATTCTACCCGAAAATACTCAATAAAAAAAGCCCCGATTACTCGGGGCTTAACATAACTTACTTTTATCTAATTCAAACTATGAGCTAGCTCAGCGGCTTTATAGAGCTTCTTGAAAACTCCATTATCAATTGCTAACAATTCGCTTTTTCGGCCAGACTCAACAATCTTTCCACCTTGTAGAACAATAACCCTATCCACAATTTTCAGAGACATATAGCGATGTGAAATAACTAATGACGTCTTACCTTTTGCGATCATTCGGTACTGCTCGATGATTTCGCATTCAGCCTCCGGATCAAGCGCAGAAGTAAATTCATCCAAGACAACCAACTTAGGATCTCTGTGAAATATTCCGGCCAATGCCAATTTTTGACTTTGCCCTCCAGAGAGCTTGACCGAATCTTTGAAGACTCTGTCCACCTTATGGTTTAGCTTATTAGGTAGTTTTTCTACATACTCCTTTAGTCCCACCTTCTCAAGTAATGACCAGATATGAAAATCTGTTACTTCAAGCTGTGGGTTAGCTGAAACAATAGAATGCTTTATGGTTGTTTTCAAAATAGAAAAGTCTTGGAACAACGCACCTGTAATTCTTAGTAGGCTACTACGCTTAATAAGTCTTAGATCTATGTTATTAATATAAATACTCCCACTTGTAGGGTCATAAAATCTCAATAACAACATGCCAATCGTAGTTTTACCTTCCCCGTTCTTTGCAATCAACCCTACTGTTTCTCCTGCATTGATAATAAAAGAAACGTCATCCAAAATAACCTGGTCTGACCCTGGATATTTAAAATGTACATTTCTAAACTCAATCGTAGGGGCAATAGTATTATTTATATCTATTGCCTGTGGCACATCTGTAATAGCCGGAGTTGAATCAATGATAAGGAAGAAGTCCTTTGCTCTTTTCGCCGCGAGTTCTAAATCAATCAAAGCATTAGTAGCAAGATCTAGCTCAGTATACATTCTACCTATAGAACCAAACACAATGAACATTGCGCCTATCGGTACAGTTCCTCTGGTTATCCAGGTAGCAATACATAACATAATCCCAGCAAATAAAAGATAAAACCAAATATCACCCACATAATTTATCCGGGCATAATAGTTGTTATTCTTATATCCTAAAACATTGAACCTTCTTCTTAGGCTTTCAAAAAGACCTAGAAAGTGGTTACGAGATCCATTGAGCATTGATTCTTTTGCTGATAAGTAAGATTCCAAAGAACCTTTGTATCTCTGGGTTTCATTTAATTGCTTCTCCTGAAGATACCCGCGTATTTTTCTTTTACGAGTAAAATACATTCTTGGTAAAACCATAAGCAGCACAACAAAGAAAAACCACCAGGCAATCGTGGCAAGCATGAAAGCCGATACCACTACGGTCAACAGTGATATTGCGAGTATCCACTGAATAGAGAATACTTCTTGTAAAACATTTTGATTTCTGCTCGCATTGTTTAATGCATCGAGCATGACTGTATTTTCTCGATCTTGGAGATCGTATTTCGCAAACGAGCGCCAATAACTACTCTGAGTTTGTTCGGTACTCATGATCCGCAATCTAAGCTCGACTCTCTTTACGAGATATTTTAATGAGCGTGGGATAACATCTATACCAAAGAGAGCAAAAACAATAAGATCCACTGGCCACGAGCTAAAGAAAGACTTTTGCCCCGCGAGCTTATTGGTTAGTTGACCAAACATCCATGAATCCACTGCCCACATTTGAGTAGCAACGCATGAAAGAATAAAGCCGACAAAAAATAATTTGCGGTGTTTTCCGGGACCAAGTAACAACTTATTTGTACGTTGCAGCACACACAAGTTGTTAAATGCGTCAAATTTGAATTTTTTCATTCGCTATTAAGTTTTGAATGTGATGAATTTTGTTTTCTTTATAATAGCACATTTTCCTAAAAAAGCAAGTAAATAAAAAGCCCCGAATATCGGAAGCTTTAAATAATAAGATTAATGAAGTGCATACCGCGGGAAGGTACCCACCGAAGCATCACCGTATTCCTTTACTACTATAATTTTGTCAGGCTCTGTTACTTTGCGATCAGAATCATCCAGCACTGTGATATACACATCTTTGATTTTACTGATAAGAGCCTCAATTGGTTTTCTATTCCATACATTGAGATCTCCTTCTGCCAAAGCATCAAGCTCAACAAGTTTTTTGCAATAAATGAATCCAGCAAACGCAATTGCAAATTCTAAAGATTCTGTGTGACATTCCGTGGAGCAAGAACACTCTCCTTCTTTGTCTTTTTCCCAGATTACTACAGTGTATTGTTTTTTGTCTGTCATCTATAATGTATTTTGATTTAATTACAATTTACATATAAATATAGATTTGTCAACTAGGCCATCAATATCTGATTTTTAATAAGCTTTTGATATTCCTTTGAAGTCTTTTCAAGCTCTTTATGCGTTCCTTGATCTACTATCTTTCCATCTGCAACTACGAAGATAATATCTGCATCCATAACTGTTGATAGACGGTGGGCAATGATGATGGTAGTTCTCCCATGTGCACTTCGGTTGATAGCATCATGAATAAGTTTTTCGTTTATAGAATCAAGCGCACTAGTTGCTTCATCAAAAATAAGAATCTTTGGATTTTTGATAAGTGCCCGAGCAATACCGATACGCTGTCGCTCTCCTCCTGAGACTTTAATCCCCCCTTCACCAATCATCGTATCGAGCCCGTGATCTTTTAATTTTTCAATGAAATCTTCGAGTGAAGCATCCTTAACTGCTTTCATAAGTCGTTCTTCATCAACTTCTAACCCCGCAGGTAAACCAAATAAAATATTTTCACGGATACTTCTGTCAAAGAGGTCTATTTTTTGCTCAACATTTCCGATTTGAGATCTAAGCCATCTTAAGTCCAGTTCTTTAATACTTTCTCCATCAATTAAGATCTCCCCCTTTGTCGCTTCATAATACCTGCGCATCAAATTCACAATGGTCGATTTTCCAGAACCTGAAACTCCTACAAATCCCACTTTTGCACCAAAAGGTATCTTGAAACTAACGTCTTCTATGGTGTGCTCTTGTTCTTTTTCTTCTACGTTCTCTTCTTCCTCCTCTTTAGCACTCTTACGATACGGGTAGGCAAAGCTTACATTTTTAAACTCAATTCCTCCTTTCAAATCATCGACTATTTTCCCACCAATGTTTGGACTGATATCTGGCTCTATATCTAATAGATCAAAATATTTTTTTATTTCAACAACTTGGAACATTGTTTGTCTGAAGGTATTCATAATTTGGTTGATATTATCGAAAATCGTTCCAGTCCAAGCAAAAAAGGTTACAAACATACCCACTGAATGCGACCCAATAAATATGTAATAGGTTCCTACTGCCAGTGTTGCGTATCTACCTATTATTAATATGAATTTATGACTATAGTATGTTTTTAAATAACGAAGCCATGTTGTTATCGTAAAATCTGTAACCTTTGTATACGCTTTATCAAAGTCTGCTACCGTTTTGTCCTCTTGTGCCTCTGCAATCACTAAGGTTGAGTTCCTAAATAATTCAGATTGAAGCTTAGACTGAGCTTGATTCTTTTTCCGAACTTCGTCAATTTTAGGAAAGAAGTGCTTGTTTCTCCTATTTGCAATCAATATCTGGAGTAACACAAAAGCAAATGCGGTTGCTCCTACTCTCCAATCAAATAAAAACAATACAACTAATGTAACTAAAATCTGAAGTCCTACTTGTAATATATTGTAAATAAAATTATTTACCAACTGATTCATTGAGTTCTGTCCCTTGTTTACTATTGTTTGTTTTACACCTGAGTGTTCGTTTATATGTTGCCCAATAGAGAACTGGAACATCCGCTTTAGAGAAGTGACAGAAAGCGATTTATCAATATTGGAATCTAATTTTTTAACATCAATATATTCTTTTATGTACCAAATTACTTGTTGCTGTAAAATAGTAATAATAAAAGAAATAGACAGAAACATGATGGTCAATCGCGAATCTCCTTTTATTACCGCGTCCACGCCTTTACCAAATAAATATGGAGTAAAAGCGGCAAAAGATTGCACAACAGTTATAAGCAGACCGGTAATTATAAAATACTTCCAAAAAGGGCGGAAAAATTTAACAATTCTAACTAAGAAACTTTTTGTCTTATGCATTTTTATTGCGTTAATCCCACCGCCTCGTAAACTGCTTGGAGTTTTTGCATGGAGAGTTCGTTGGCTTTGATAGCGCCGTGGAGGAGAATTTCTTCTACCAGCTTTGGATCATCTTCATACTTTTTACGACGTTCCCGCATTGGGGTAATGAAGTCAATGATATCTTTGACCAGCATTTTCTTGGCTTCCCCATAACCGAGACCTTTTGAATATTGGTCTTTGAGTTTTTTAGAATCATTAAAGAGTCTGTGTATTTGATAGAGAACGAGTTCCTCAGGGTTTTTTTCTTCGTCCTTACCTTGCGAATCTGTGACGATACTCATAACAGCTTTTTCTATTTCTTTGTCAGTACCAAAAAGCGGAATTGTATTGCCATAACTCTTGGACATCTTCTGGCCATCTGTGCCCGGTACTGTCTCAACCTCTTCTAGAATCATTCCACTAGGTAATTTAAACAACTCTTTGTATGTATTATTAAACTTCAGAGCAATATCTCTGGCATATTCAATATGTTGCTTTTGGTCCTTGCCTACTGGCACAACATCCGTGTCATAGAGCAAAATATCAGCTGCCATAAGTACTGGGTAGTTGAAAAGTCCCATGCTTGGTTCAATGTTTTTTGCCACCGCATCTTTGTATGCATGCGCACGCATCATGAAAGGCACTGTGATTAGTGTGTCAAAAACCCAAGTAAGGCTGGCATGGGCTGGAATTGCAGATTGCTTATAAATAACACAGTGTTTTGGATCAAGTCCAATACCAAGATAGTCTAAAATTAATTCCTTGGTTAGATCCTGCATCACTTTTTTATCTTGGATAGAGTTAAGAGCATGAAGATCGGCGATGAAAACAAAAGTTTCGTAGTCCCCCTGCAAATCGACAAACTGTTTCATTGCTCCAAAGTAGTTCCCAATATGAGGGCGGCCTGTTGGTTTTACCCCAGAAAGTAAGCGTTTTTTGGTGGATATCATGTGTATATAGTACCAAAAATGGTGGATTTAGCGAAGTGGGAGCAGGTGCTACAATGAGGCAATGGCTAAACCTAACGACTTGTCGACTCTTCGTATCCCCCCACACTCGCTTGAAAGCGAACAGGCAGTCTTAGGTGCTCTCATGCTCCGCCCATCAGCTCTCCACGAAATCAGTGACCTGCTAAGTGCAGAAATGTTCTACGCCAAAAAGCATGCCACTATTTATCAAACCATGCTCGACCTCAGTGCCAAAAGCGAGCCTATCGATGTGCTCTCTGTCGCTTCGAAACTCAAAGAGAAAAAACAAATAAATGAAACCGGAGGCAACAGTTATCTAAACGAAGTTATGGGCAATGTTCCCTCCACTGTAAACATCCGCCACTATGCTGATATTGTTTACAAAAAACATATTCTGCGTTCTCTTATTGACGCTTCAGAAAATATTGCAACCCAAGCGTACGCTGAAGCCGATCAAGATGTGGCCGATATTTTGGATAGCGCCGAGAAAAGTATTTTTCGTGTCTCTTCAAATATGAATGTCAAAAACGGTTTCGTCTCCATCAAACAAGGACTCATGGATACAGTCGAGCAGATAGAATACTTACGCGAACACAAAGATGAAGTGCGAGGAGTGCCAACCGGCTTCCCTGATATCGACAATCTTTTGGCGGGACTTCAAAAGTCAGACCTCATTATTTTGGCTGCTCGACCGGGTATTGGTAAGACTACATTTGCGCTAGATATTGCTAGGAATGTCGCCCTATCTGGAAGAGCGGTCGGAATTTTCTCACTCGAAATGAGCGCCCAGCAACTCGTCCAAAGAATGCTATCAGCTGAATCACGCGTGGACGCTTGGGCTATTCGCACAGGACACGGTTTATCAACCCAACATTTCAGTACACTTCAAGAAGCAGCTTCACGCCTTCAAAAAGCTCCAATCTATATCGACGACCAAGCTGGTAACTCAATAGTTAAAATGCGGGCAGTAGCAAGACGGCTCAAAAGTGAAAATGGTCTGGCACTCATCGTCATTGACTACCTACAGCTCATCCACGCAAGTAAAAATTACGACAACATGGTCAACCAGATCACAGAAATTTCTCACGCCCTTAAACAGCTCGCCCGAGAACTTGATGTGCCAGTCTTGGCCCTTTCCCAGCTCTCTCGTGCAATAGAGACTCGTGGTGGCAAACCTCGCCTTTCAGACCTACGAGACTCAGGAACTATCGAACAAGATGCTGATGTAGTCATGTTCCTACACCGTGAGGACCGCTACAAAGAACAAGCCGAGAAAGACAATATGGTAGAAGTACTAATCGAAAAACACCGTAACGGTGCCATCGGAAAGGCTGACCTATATTTCGATACTAAGACCACAACTATGCTTACTGTAGACAAGTCTCATGTACCCGTAAAGGCAAAATCACTGGACGATTTTTAACTATTCACTTGGCGGTTCGGTCGCCAAGTAACTAGTCTTCACCCAGAATCGAGTAGCGCTTTTTATTTAACAAAACTTCTTCAAGTACCTTATAAGCAAACTCTCTGTACTCTGTTCTATTATTAAACTGACCTAAGATAATGTCTTTACCTAGGCAAAGTTGTTTGTCGCTGTATGAATTTTCAGCATACTCATTAAAACTTGATCTTGGCCTAATTAACTTGGCGGTTCGGTCGCCAAGTGATTGCTTGTCGTTTAGATTCACATAAGCACTTACGTATAATAGGTACTCATTTGAATCGATATGTACCGCTTTGTAACTCCCTTGCATTAATGCTCCTGACCTTTTGTGCTTATTGTTAAAATACCAAGTATAACCACCCGTAAGTCGTTTCATGTATTGGCTAATACCGTTATCAACTTCCTGTTTAAGGATTAGGTGAAAATGGTTCGACAAAAGACAGTACGCAACTATAGTAACGAGCGGCTTCGAGATTACAAATTCTTTATTGAATTGTTGTTCAAAAATACTACCTATGGGGTCAATTGTGTTGAAGACTCTAATACTTTGCATAAACCGCTCCACATCATATTCATCAGAAAATATAATTCTTTTATCAACTCCCCTATTGAAAATATGATACAATTCGCCAGTAACAATTGGTGTTTTCCTCATACTGTCAGTAAGTATATTACTTGGCGGTTCGGTCGCCAAGTGAATTATGGATGATCATATTGAACAATTAACGAGACTCTTCCTCAAGTTCCCTGGGATTGGTGCTCGGCAGGCTAAGCGTTTCGCTTATTTTATTTTGAGTCAACCGGATAGTTATGTGAAGAATTTATCTGCTAGTTTGCTAACGGCTCGAGGCTCAGCGCAAGAGTGTACTCGTTGCTTCCGTATTTATGAAGGATCTAAGGGGGTCTGTCATATTTGCGCTGATACAGCCCGAGACCAAGATACAATAATAGTTGTCGAAAAAACTGCCGACATTGACGTCTTTTTGAAAACTCATTATCACGGATTATTTTTTGTGCTCGGCACTCTGATACCAATTACTAAAAAGGACATGATTGATGGCACTAATGCCAAAGCCTTGGCTGAAAGAATAAAAAAAGAAAAGAATCCGCCAGCTGGCGGACAGGTGGAAATAATCCTAGCCTTCCCTCTCACTCCAAACGGCGACCATACGGATTCTGTCATTCGTGAAATTCTTAATCCATATAAAGACAAAATATCTAGCCTTGGTCGTGGGCTCTCTACCGGCACCGAACTCGAATACGCCGATCCAGCATCCCTAGAGGCATCGCTTAAAAAACGGGAATAAAAAAAATGCACCGGGTTTACCGACGCATTTGCGTGAAATTATCTACCTATAAGTTACGGATACAGCTCCAAATAGTATTGATCTATGTTGAATGGCGAAATGTAATACCACATCCACATAAAAAATTCATTTTGGGTTGAAAACTCAGTACCGGTAGCAATTTCTGTATATTTCAGATACCTTAAATTGCCCATTGATGTCCTTAGTTTTGTATTAAGAGTAATAGTCATTGACTGTACCTGACCATAAAAATCAATCATTGTAATCTTATCCTTCCTTACTCGTACTTGTTGTGGTAATTTTACTATGAAAGTACTATCGTCTACCTTAACAACGTTCGCAGGCGTGATTGGCACTGGCAAAGTATTACCATCCTCCCATACTCCAACTGAAATCTGTGGAACTACCCCCATTGAACAATCCACCATTTTAATTTTGAGTGGTACCTCCTTAAGGAAATGATCACCACCAATTGAGTTAAAGGCTTGCTGAAAAATCCTATTTTGGCCCACAGAAAGTCCGTTTTGAGTGGATGCGTAATACTGGGGTTGTAACCACATATACGAATAGACTGACATCCTTTGCCTGCTTGTTAAATTTGGATGGACTGTTTTTAGTAAGCCCTGCTGGTCACGGTAAGTGTAACTTACCAGCGTTACGCTTGTGGTTGTTCTTCCTGAAACGACGCCGTTGCGTCCAATACCAGAGTAACTAAGGCTTGCTCCAAACCACCGCCCATTGTCACCTTCTGGCACAAAGTCACTCATTCCAGAGAACTCAACATCGTTGCCGGTGACTAAAATATTTCTTGTTTGACCAAAGTTGTCCCACATCGTGAATGTAGTGATGGGTTTTGATCCATCATTTACATTAATGTGAAACTTATAATTGGTTATCTGTACTGCACCTTCGATGCTTGACGCAACGAAATTAAAGGATATCCCATCAGCGTCAACATTCCCTGCGATACCGCAGTTAACATAGCCACCGTATTTGCTGAGCGAATCCCAGCCAATAATTTTAAGCGTCTTTGAGCTCTCAGGAGGAATAACGTCAGTCTTTCTACAGCTGACAGAAATAATGACAATCGGCAGAAGGGCCGTAAGTATTTTTTTCATACATA